>BNJV01001448.1_pt1 | contig 56395 bp, 106 predicted proteins | sample 8540591 | NCBI WGS metagenome assembly BNJV01 (sample SAMD00202457, study PRJDB9452) | human saliva metagenome | host: Homo sapiens | reverse complement strand
TCAGTTACGATTACACTGATTTAATCGATGAAGTTTATCAAGATTCGTATTATGCATAGCGGAGAACCTAAGGGAGTAAAGGCTTAAGAGAACAGCCATAGTACTGGAGATAGAAAAGAATTGTATTAGAAGAGAGGACTTGAAGGCGCTTCTCAGATTGGAGAAAAAACAGGAGCAAAAAAAAGAAAAGCTGGATAAGGAACTGGAACTTGAAGAAAGAGTATGGAAGAAAATACTCTTTGTTACGGGAGACAGATATTGCCAATGTACCTGAATGGACTAAGATTCCGACAAAGAAACTCATGAGTCGGAGAGAAAAAGCTGAAGGCCAGCCACTGCTTCATACCAGAGTAGGACACAGAGGAAGTGGTTCATGCTGTTTCGCAGGCATCAAAGGCAGTGGGACTTAAAGATCCCAAGCGTCCCATAGCTCTTTTATGTTTTTGGGGCCTACCGGAGTGGGAAAAACGAAAGTTGTCCAAGTTCTGCAGAGATGGTTTTCGGCTCGGAACAGAACTTAATTCGAGCAGATATGTCCGAATATACAGCAGCAGTGCTTCCAAGAGGATCGGATCACCCGGCTATGTGGGATATGATGAGGAGGACAGCCTGAAAGTAAGGCGGAACCTCATTCCGTCATCCTTTTGATGAGATTGAAAAAGGCGCATCCCGGATGTTTTAAACATTTGTTGCAAGTTCTGACGACGGACATATTACTGATTCGCAGGGAAGAAAGGTCTCCCTTTAAAATACGATTATTATCATGACATCCAATGTGGGATGGAGCAAATTATGAGCCTCCCAAGAAACTGGACGGATTTCTCAGAAAGCCAGATGATAAAGATTATAATTTCATGAAAATAAAGAATAGAAGAACTAAACGTCTCTCTTTAAGCCGGAATTCCTGAATCGTATTATGAAATTATTGTTTTCCGACCAATCAGTAAAGAGGATATGTCCATTCTGGATATTTTGTTGAAAAATCTTTATGAGAGAGCAAGGGAGAAATGAATCTTCGAGGTCAATCTGGATAAGAAAGCAAAAATCTTTTCTGATTGAAAAAGGCTATGAGTCCGAAATTTTGAGCCAGACCTTTAGAACCATACAGACCGAGGTGGGAGGACGTCTGACCATTGCCATATTGGACGGGAATCTTCATTCGGGAGAACTGTGCAATCTTCGAGTCGATAAAAACGGGAAGAGTCGCTGTACCAGTGTGAGAGAAAGAGTGACTTCAAACAGCCAAAGTCTACGCAGATGAGGAGCTTTACTCCGGGAGAGTCATATTCCTTCCGCTTAGCTTCGCTGAAACAGCAGATTTTTGGAAAGACGGGTGAGAATGGCGAAGAATTTGAATCGTGCAAGGAATGCGGTTATGAAACTATTAAGTGGTTAGGACAGTGCCCTTCCTGCAAAAGTTGGAATACCATGAGTAGAAGCGCCAAAAGGAGAGTAAGGAAACGAGGCCGTGCTTTTTCCAGAACTTCCTGCTCAAAGTGAGATAAAGAAATTAAAAGAAATCAGTTTGGGAAAAGAAGATAGAATGGAAAGCGGCTTTCTCCGGAATTAGACAGGGTTTTAGGGAGCATCGTGACGGGTTCCTTATCCTTTTGGGCGGAGACCCCGGAATAGGAAAGTCCACTATATTTCTTGCTATTTCTCTTTATCTTGGGAAAAGGAAGACGTGTATTACACTGTATCCGGAGAAGAATCTCCCAGCAAATCAAGCTTTCGTGCGGGAGCGGATGAAAAGAAAGAAAGGTGAGAGTCTCGCGGAAACCAATTTACAAAATATAGCGGAAGCTGTCGAGGAGACGTTGAACCTGATTTCTTAGTCGATGATTCGATTTCAAACCGCGTATCTGGAAGAGGTGTATCCGCATCTCCTGGCTCCGTATCCACAGGTCCGTGATTGTACGGCATCTTCTTCTTCGGAATTGCAAGGAAAAGAGGAGTGCAATCGGTATTGTGGGCATGCGACGAAGGACGAGAAGCAGGGTCCTAAGATTTTGGGTACATATGGTCGATGTGGTGCTGTATTTTGAAGGAGATACACAACTAGCGCATATTTTATGGACAGAAAAATCGTTTTGGTTCCACCAATGAGAGTGCTGTTTTTACCATGGAACTCAAAATGGCCTGGAGGAAGTATCCTTCAGAATTTCTGCTTCGGCAGGGAGGGCACGCTTAGGAGCACCCGGCCTCTGTCAGGCCCTTCCGGAATTGAAGAGAGTCGGCCGCTTCTTATGGAAAGTTCAGGGCTACTCGTACCGACAAGTTTCGGACTCCCGCGAAGAACGGCAAACGCGGGATGGATTATAATCGATTGTAAATATGCTTCTTTATGATTATGGAGCGTCGCTTGCATAGAATGCTCTAAATAAAGATGCATCATATCAATAGTACGTGAGGATTAAGGATCTCTGGAGCCCTCTGTAGACCTGGCGGTTATTCTTGCTTTGATTTCTCGTGGATATCGTAACATTCCGATTCCGAGAATATTATGGTTTTCGGAGAGGTGGGACTTTCCGGTGAAATTAGAGCGTAAGTCAAAGCAGACAGAGAATAATAGAAGAGGCACAGAGCCATGCGATTTCATCGAGTGCTTTTGCCCGGCTATCATTTTTCAAAAAGGAGCAGTATACAAAGAAGGATAGTGAGCTCGTACCGGTTACATAAGAGAAGCACTGACTTTAATCTTTCAAGAACTAGAGTAGAATCCCGTCTTTGACAGACAGCGCGAAAGAGTCTAAGAGAGCTTTGCATAAACGGCGTAATTACGCCATTTATGAGCTCTTATTATCTTTTAATTCTAGCAATATTTCTACTTTCTCGTTAGTAGTTAAAAATCTTTTTATTTTCTCTTTGAGATACAATCTCGTAATCCGTTCTAAAACCAAATGTGTCGTGGAGTTTTGTCTGTAAGGTCAGTTCGTGTATACTCAGGGATATCCTTCACCGGGAGCTATCAGCATGTTCATTTCCTTCAGTGTTCTTATGATGTTTTCAGTGGTATAGCCTCTCTAACTTCTTTTTCCAGAATACGATAAAGAATCAGGGCGGTGAAGCAGGTAATGAAATGTGCCCGTGATTCGATCCTTCTACTGAGACTATCGGTCTGGCTTGAAATTCACTCTTCATAATCCGGAAACATTCTTCAATCTGCCATCTCTTTTGATTGATACTTATAATCGTCGCTACATCATCCTCCAGGTTTGTGCATACGGCATGCAGAAACCGTCATAACGTTCCTCCTCATGGCAACATCTTCATCTATCGAAGGAATCATTTTATCCTGCAATCTCACCGTCGGAGGTGCAGTGATTCTGACGTATAAACGCATTTGGGATCGTTCGGACGCTTATTCAGAGAAGGATTTTCGACGAGCTTTTCAGCACGTTCAAGCTGACGGTTCGTATCTTTCTCATATAGTCGATATTGGAAGGAGAAGGTTACAACGAGATGTTGCTCCAGATCGTCTTCATTAATCCACCGGTCTTTATAGAATGTCTTCTCGTAATTCTCGACTTCATCTAATTCACTGAGTTTGTACTCTTTTTATCTCCGATAAGGTGCCATCCGTCTTCATCAAGACAGTAATCCTTGAGATATCCTTTCCAGCTTTTTGATTGCTTGCGTGGTAACAAATTTCCCGGTTCGAGTGTTGTTGAAGACACGGTTCGAAGTTGATGATAGTCCTAGCATCTGTGCAAACAATAAACTTCGTCATTCCAAAGTCAGAAAGAATCTTTTTCTCCAATGGTTTCACTCGAAAGGTTGTTCATTCTCGTTTCCGTTAAAGAGGAGAAGGTGAGTGGAATCCATCAGCATCCACAACAGCCCCATCTGTACAAATCGGGTTCGGACGGTTTTCTTTGAATGGCCATATTTTCTGAAATCATCCGCTTCACTCAATCTCGAAGTAATAGTTAGTGCAGTCATAGTAAAGAACTCTTTTTGTGTCGATTCAGTACCATTTCGGAATTCTTGTAGTTGAGACTGGAAAAATCATTCTCTTTTGCAAGGATTTCAGTGCGCTGAAACGTGATGGAGCTTGCAGTCAGGCTTTTCAAGAAATTTTTGAAGTTCAAGAGAAGACCTCTTGGATCCAGGGATAAATAATCCTGGAGAAAAGAGTAGCATAGACAGGATTTGATTCAGATCAAACTCAAACTTGTACTTTTCGGCAATCTGTAGCAGATGTCGTGATTTTAAATCATAGTAGATGTCCTTCAGAAAGAGGTAGCCTACGTTTACGCTACGGCAAGCTTCTTTCTTAATCAAGGTCGAAGAGGAATACTTAAGCATAATGTCTGAAGCTTTTTCTTCTGCGGAGCGTTTGGCGCCGTCTGCTTTTGCCCACTCCAGATAAGCTCTCCGCAAACCTTCAAGTTCATCTTCCGAACCAATCTTCTATCGTCTTAGTAGTGGATTTACCATCTACCCAAACTGATTTACTCAGGTAATAGATGGTCTGATTCTTAGATTTTTGATACAGATACTTTCATGACGCAGTCCCTCCATGCGCCCATTATACCACATATAGCCGAATATAGCTAGTACTATTTTCGAAAAATTTGACATACGGGCTTTTCAAGGCCTGTGGAGATTTTGGAACTAATTAACTGTCAAACTCCCGAGCTCGTACCGGTTAAAAACATAAGAGAAGCATTGACAATCTTTAAGAACTAGAGTAGAATAACACCGTTGTTTTTTCAACGGAGGGATTAGTTCAAGGTAGAGCAACGGTCTCCAAAACCGCCGATGGGGGTTCAGATCCTCATCTGTTATCAGAGAACCTCAGGAAGATAGCCTGGAACGGGCTTGAAACCTAAGGTTTTTGCATACTTTTCAGTAATTTCACTTCTACCGAGAGCTTTTAACTCGTTTTACATTCAAAACTGACCACGAAACCGTCCACAAATCTTTATACATTCTGCCAAGTATCGCTTGCAGGACATACGATCTCGCTTTGCATATGAGGGTTTAAATATGAAATTGCCGTAGATTACCGGAGCAAGTTCGAATAGGAGAGAAATTTGTTTTGCTTTACTAGACAGAATTCCTGCTGTGAGGAGTTTTGGCACTTTTCCAGAGTAAAGAAGGACTGGAAGACGACGAGTCAATTGTTCAAGAAGACTCGTATTTTTCCGGGTAACAAAAAGAAAAGAAGGATTGGAAAGGTATCGCGAGTGCCCTTTGCTAAGGAGAAACCGCAAAATTCTTTTGGTTAATCTTTCGCAGAGGATTGAGTTTAGCGGGAGGCAAATCAGCTGTTGGAAGCGGATCAGCTCGATATGATTGATGTAAACTGTAAGGCGTTGACGGCGTTTACCTTACACTCTATTCCGTTTATGAGAGGAAACTCTCGAAATTATTCAAATGGCTTCAGCAACGGCATTTTACCGCAAAGGGAGTTTTCGTTTATCTTTGCGACAAGTCTTATGTATTCTTTTTCAATATCCTTAAGAAGAACTTAGAGAACGAGGAATAGGAGTTACTGCAGTTTGCCCCGGACCGGTAGCACATGAATTTTAAAGTTGCCGGAAATGAAGGAAAGCTTCACGCTGTGAAATCCTTGTTTATGGCGAAGCCGAAGAAGGTGGCTCTTAAAAGCGTTAATGGACGGTGTTTTGAATCGTCCTCTTTCGATTTGCGGCTTTTCCGATGAAGTACTGTTTCAGTCAAAATTCTTCCGGATTCGCTACTCATACGTATTCTCGCGTGGTCTACAAAATGAGAATGTATAGGTAAGGCGTTGGTGGAGGAATGGCATATGACAGGCGATGTCGAAGGGGAAAAGTCGTTTTTATGCGTGAACTGCTTGTGGCGGAAAATGAAAAAGAGCAGAGGGAAGCTCAAAAGCTCTTACAAAAAATATTTTTAAAGGTCAAAATGACTCCTTTCTTTATAAAATGTTGAGGAAGAAAAACATTTTACTGAATGGGAAAAACAAACGGAAAAAGAAAATTTTATCCATAGGAGACAAGATACAGCTTTACTTTAGTGAGGAAAGTCTCGAGAAAGTTAAGTTCTGCGGGAAAGACAGTGGATGCAGTTTAGCGTATAGCTATCAAAAAGTATATTTTATGAGGATAAAAATCTGATTCTGTTTGCCAAACCTGCCGGCCTTTTATCAGAAAAATGATGAAATGGCTCTGTGTCCGTTAATTCTCTTATCCTCCTTATTGGAAAAAGGGGAGATAGTGATAGTCAGGAAACCTTTCGTCAGGTATTGCCAATCGTTTGGATAGAAATACTTCCGGACTTGTTATTTTTGGTAAAACTTAGCGGCCTTGCAAAGTCTCGGAAAGATGATGCAAAATCATTCTATGAGAAAATCTTACTATGCTTTTTAGTCTTGGGGGACTTCTGGAGGAGGACTGCAGGAAAGTTTTATTCGAAAAGAAAAACGAGAAAAATAAAGTGTATAGGACGAATCAGGAGGAAGGGGATTTCGCTGTTTTTCCGTTAAGCTCAGGGTAGTGAAGGACAGCTTTTCCTTACTTTCCGTTCAGCTTTTAACGGGAACACTATCAAATCAGAAGTCAGCTGTCCTTCCTAAATCATCCGATTTTTGGGGGACGAAAAATACGGGAACAGGAAAGGAATAAGCGGTATCGGACTGAGGTCAAAGACAGCTTCTTCATGCTTTTTCCTTGACTTTTTCCGACAATAGAAAGCTCGAATAGTCCTTTCTTCCTTATCAGGAAAAAGAATTTATCCTTCCTCTTTCCGAAGACTTTCAGTCATTTCTTCATATTCTTGAGGAGAAAGATACCGGAGGAAAAACACGCTTACTCGGAAATGAAATAAAATTTTTATTATAGATATATACAAAAATATTTATTTGACTTTACTTTAAAACTGTCTACGGATACAGGAAAGAGTTTTTATATTCCGTCATCCATTTTTGTTTTCGATTTTCTCTTCAGCGCTTTCGCTTGTTTTTCCTTTTGCTTTGTTTAGTTCACTTCGATTTTTGCTATTTTCACTTCTGTCTATTATTTGTGTCTCGTATCCTACTTTTTATTTTCTTATCTTCTATGCAGTTCTCTTCTTTCTTTCTTTTTGTTTTCTTTTACTCTTTTTGTTCTTAATTTCTAACGATTATTGTACTTTTGGTTAAACATGTCTTTATTATTCTATAGGGAGGGGCGCTATGCTGTGCAAATGTATACTCGTCCGGCCTTGTAGAGTCTGAATGCCTATCTTTTTCGGTGCAGGTGGATGCTTGCAGACGGATTACCACTACCACTATGGTGGGCAATGTTTCTCCTTCGGTGCGGGAAGCGGTAGAGCGCGCCGGTATTGCACAAAAATAACGGAATCGAGCTTTTACCGAAGAAAGTCACGATTAATATTCAGCCTGCCGATATACGTAAAAACAGGACTTCCTTTGGTTTCGCCATTCTGGTGGGCGTGCTTTGTGCGGTAGAAGATTTAGCTGACTTTCCTTATGGAAACCTATGCCTTTTTCTGGGGAGCTTGGTTTAGATGGGGAAATAAAGCATATTCACGGTGTTCTTCCTATGGTTTTAGCCATGGAAGAAGCCGGAATAGAGAGACGTTTTGTCGGCAAGGAAGATGAAAAAGAGCGAAAAATTTGTGAGAAAAATTAAGGTGACAGCTGTTTCTTCCGTAGAGATTTTCTGCATATTCTTTCGGAGAACTCTCTGCAATATGAGGGAGCGAAGGGAAAAGAGAAGGAACGGAAAGAAGGAAGATTTAAGGATAAAGATACTCATTCCGGACAGCAAATGGGTTCTAAGAAGAGAGTAATGGCAGACATGCAGAATTCTTTTGCAAACGGAGAAAAATGAGACGACGGATTTTTCTGGACATTCTTGGTCAGGAGGCAGGGATTCGAGCGTGCTTTAATCGCCGCTTCGGCATGCATGCCTACTTCTTTCCGGTCCTGCAGGCACAGGAAAAAGTATGCTTGCAAAGAATACCGGGAATCTTACCAAAACTCAGTAAAGAGGAAAAACTGGAAGTCAGTAAAATTTACTCGATTGCCGGTATGCTTTCTTCGGATGAAGGATGATAGAGAACGACCTTTTAGAGCGCCGCACTCCGCAATCAGTCAAAAATACCTTGCTCGGAGGAATGATACGTGGAAATTTGGTTCCAGGAGAGTGGCTCTTGCTACAAAAAGGGTATTGTTTTGGATGAATTTCCGCTTTTTAAAAAGAAAGCCATAGAAACATTACGAGCTCCCTATGGAGGAAAAAGAGATGAGTTTTACATCGTCTTCAACAATAACTTTTTCTTATAAAGTGGATTGTATTTTTGATTTGGCGCATGAACCCCTGTCCCTGCTGGTTTTTATCCTGGCAGAAATCGATGTCATTGTACGCCAGGACAGATAAGAGCCTATCAAAGGGACTTTTCGAAACCGATTTTAGAGAATAGACCTGTCTGTTGAACTTCGCCGGTTTCTCTGGAGGAAAAGCAATGGGAAAAACCGGCAGAATAGCTCCTCTGAACTGCAAAAGAAGGGTGGAAGGAAAGCAAGATTGATGCAGAAAAAGATTTTTCCATGAAGAGCATATTTCTTTTTAACAGTCAAATGGGTCCTACAGAAATTACAGAAGTATTGTTTTTGGGACAGAAAGGAAGAGTTTATGAAATTTTTCTTTAAAAATCTGTCCATGAGAACTTACCATAAGATTCTCAAGGTAGCACGGACTATTGCCGATTTGGAAGGGAGAAGGATATAGAATTATGCACTTATCGGAAGCGGTCAGCTATCGTGTGAGTGAGGAAAAGCTATATTGAGCGGGAGAAAAATATGACTTGTGATGTTAAAAAGTGATGATAAAGAAAAACTCTCTAAAAAGGAATAGATTCGTACTGTGGATGTGAATCCTCATCATGATTTTGAGTATACATGAAATTCTGGCTTTTGAATGTACTTTTTCCGGAGAGGTTGAGAGAGATTCCGATTCTCCTTCCTGTATTTATTATAAAGGAGGCTTCCGGAAAAAGAGGAACATACCGTAGGAATCATCGGTGCAAGGGATGGAACGGACTATGGAAAAAGCGGTAGCCAGAAATTTAGCGAGAGAGCTTACGAAGTATGGGATTAGTATTATTAGCGGTATGGCATACGGAATTGACAGTGCTGCACATATCGGTGCTTTGGATGCAAAGGGAAAAACCTATGCGGTCTTAGGTTGCGGAGTGAACATTTGTTACCCTTCGGTAAATCAAAGACTCTACTACAGTATTCTGGAGAGGGGAGGAATCATCACGAATATGCGCTGGGCTCTCCCCTTTACCCCACCATTTTGTGGCAAGAAAACCGTTTGATTGCCGGTCTTTCGGATATTCTTCTTGTTGTGGAGGCAAGGGAAAAGTCCGGTACCTTTATTACGGTGGACAGGGCTTTGGAGCAGGGAAAACAGGTCTTTGTCATCCCCGGAAGAATCACGGACTCGTTATCCAAAGGCTGTAATAGATTAATAAGAGAGGGTGCAGCTGTTTGCCTTGGTAAAGAAGATATTCTGGAATGCTTTTCCATTGACACGGAGAAGGGGGGCGCGGCGACCATGCTTGGAGGAGAGGAAAGAAAAGTATACGAAGCCTTGAGTGAGGAAAAGAAAGCATGTGGATTACCTGTCATTAAACATGCCCTTAAAAACTTTATATGCCATACTGCTTCTAACTGGAATTAGCGGGATATGTGCATCGGAAAGTAATTCTTATTATAAAATAAGTTTTTGACGAACTGTATCTAAGTCTTGCATCTTCATCGTTTATAGTCCACGTTTTATCAAAGAAGCGGTGTAATCATATTCAGGGAGGATTGGCTGTTTAATGGCAAATAACTTAATTATCGTAGAGTCTCCTGCGAAAGTAAAAACCATCAGTAAGTTTTTAGGAAAAAACTACACGATTGATGCAACTATGGGGCATTTAATTGATATGCCTAAAAAGTTCTCTCGGTGTAGATGTGGAAAATGACTATGAACCGAAGTACATTACTATTCGAGGAAAAAGGAGATCTCTTTAAGTGAGTTAAAGAAAGAAGCCAAAAAGGCGGATAAAATCTATTTGGCGACTGACCCGGATCGAGAGGGAGAGGCAATCAGCTGGCATTTACAAAACGAGCTTTTAAAGGATGCGAAAAACGAAAAAAAAATTTCCCGTATCAGTTTTAATGAAATCACGAAAAAAGCAGTACAAAATGCCTTAAAGAATCCGAGAGAGCTTGATTTAAATCTCGTGAATGCACAACAAGCCAGAAGGGTGATGGATCGTTTTAGTAGGGTACACTATTAGTCCCTTACTTTGGCAAAAGATAAGAAAAGGTCTTTCTGCCGGACGTGTTCAGTCCGTAGCATTAAAAATGATTTGTGACAGGGAGGCGGAGATTGCCGCTTTTGTTCCTGAGGGAATACTGGAGCTTAAATGCTGCTTACTATAGGAAAGAAAACGCTGGAGGCTTCCTTTTACGGTAAAGAGATGGTGCTTGATAAGGAAGAAACCGTTTTTGTCTATACTTAAAAGAAATCGGAGGCAAAGCTCACTCGTGGTGGAAAAAGGAAGGCGAGAGAAGGAAGAAGGCTCCGCTTCCCTTTTACGACTTCTACATTACAGCAGGAAGCAGCAGCTGCTTTCTTTTCCCACGCAGAAAACCATGCGTATAGCGCAGAGTTTGTATGAGGGTGTGCAAATTAAAGGTAGGGGTGTAGTAGGGCTGATTACCTACTTGAGAACGGATTCAACCCGAATTTCCGAAGAAGCTCATCAGGCGGTTCTTCAGAAAATTGAGGCGGAATACGGAGAAAAGTATTGTCAGAAAAAGACCGTCTGAGGAGAAGAAGGATGGGAAGATACAGGATGCTCACGAAGCAATTCGTCCAAGCTACCTGGATATTACGCCGTACGAAGCAAAAGACAGTCTTTCAAAGGACGAATATAAAGCTCTATCAATTGATTTATAAACGTTTTCTTGCTTCTCGGATGGAGGCTGCCGTGTATGAGACGGAAAGTATTAAGTTATCTGCGGGAAAGTATATTTTCAGCTTGAGCGGAAGCAGACTGAAGTTTGACGGATTTTTGGCAGTTTATATGTCGGAAGAGGATAAGAATGATATTTCTCTTCCTCCTATGGAGATGAGGGATAGTTTTTCCGGTGAAGGAGTGGCTGAAGGAGCAGCATTTTTACACAGCCTCCGGCTCATTTTACCGAAGCTTCACTGGTCAAGGCACTGGAAGAAGGGGGGATTGGGAGACCGTCTACCTATGCACCGACGATAGCAACTCTTCTTTTAAGAAGATATGTGAGTAAGGAAAAGAAAAATCTTTTTGTTACAGAGCTTGGTCATGCCGTCAATGAAATGATGTCTCAAAAACTTTCCGACTATTGTAGATAAGGATTTTACCGCCAATTTGGAATCTCTATTGGATTCGGTCAGTGTCGGAAATACCGCTTGGAAAACCATTGTGGAAAATTTCTACCCTGACCTTTCCTCGGCAGTCGAAAAAGCGAAGGAAGAGGTGGAAAAAGTCAGTATAAAGGACGAAGAGACGGATGTAGTTTGTGATAAGTGCGGAAGGAAGATGGTGTTAGAAGTACGGCCCTCATGGTAAGTTCCTTGCTTGCCCGGGATTTCCGGAATGCAAAAATACAAAGCCCTATGTGGAATATGCCGGTTTTCTATGTCCAAATTGCGGCGCAGAGTGCGTGAAAAAGAGAAGTAAGAAAGGGAGAATCTTTTATTCCTGTTCCCGCTATCCGGAATGTGATTATATGACTTGGCAAAAGCCGAAGGATGCGCAGTCGGGGAGAACGGAAAGAAGGGGAAATCATGGCCTAGGAAAAATTCATTTTTCCAAAGGAAAGGACAGTTCTCTATTCTATAAAGGGATGGTTCTCTTTTCTAAAGATACTTGTCAATAAGAATGGAATTTGTTATAGTAAACATTGCGTCTTTTTCCGGGCAATCTTTTGACTGCCGAGGATTTAGAGGCTGAGGTAGATGGCATGGCAGTTTGCTGTCACAATCAATGATCACCTATATATGAAAAACCGACGGTGTCTTTTTAGATGATTTCGGTCAGCACACAGCATATAAGGGAAGGTAAACCAAGGAGGTATAAAATGAGTGCAATTGGAATGAAACAGTTATTGGAAGCCGGTGTACATTTCGGACACCAGACCAGAAGATGGAATCCTAAGATGGCTCCCTACATCTACACAGAGAGAAACGGAATCCACATCATCGATTTACAGAAGACGGTAAAGCTTGTTGATGATTCCTACAATGCTCTTTCTCAGATTGTAGCTAACGGAGGAACCGTTCTTTTCGTAGGAACCAAGAAGCAGGCGCAGGATAGCTGTAAAGGCAGAGGCTCTTCGTTGCGGTGAGTTCTATGTAAATGAGCGTTGGCTTGGCGGTATGCTTTACGAACTTTAAGACCATTCGTTCCAGAATCCAGAGACTGAAGGATATCGAGAAGATGGCTGAGGATGGAACCTTTGATGTTCTTCCGAGAAGGAAGTTACTCTTTTAAAGAAGGAGTGGGCTAAGCTCGAAGCTAACTTAGGGCGGAATTAAGGATATGAAGAAGACGCCGGATGCTATCTTTGTTATCGATCCGAAGAAGGAGAAGATCTGTGTTCAGGAGGCACATTTCTTTAGGAATTACTCTTTTCGGTATTGCTGATACCAACGCCGATCCGGAAGAGTTGGATTACATCATTCCGGGTAATGATGATGCTATTCGTGCTATCAAGCTTATTGTTGCCAAGATGGCAGACGCCGTTATCGAGGCAAAGCAGAGGCGACATGACAGAGGAAGAGGCCGCTTTAGCAAGTGGTGATGAAGACTTCTCTAAAGAGGAAGAATAAGATATTAAACCTCCCTTTTGTGCTTTAATTCTTAACAAGTGACGCAGGCGAAGCCTGAGACATTTTGTTTAGGCTATGGACAGAAGGGATTGTTTTTATGAAAATATTGTGCGAAAGGCGTGCAATATCTCGTATAAAGGAATAAAGGAGGAAAGTAAAATGGCAGAGATTACAGCTGCATTGGTAAAAGAATTAAGAGAAGTAAATCGGAGCCGGCATGATGGCTTGTAAAAAGGCACTTGCCGCTGTGGGAAGGAGATATGGAAGGCAATCGAGCATTTGAGAGAGCAGGGACTTGCCGGAGCGGGAGAAAAAGCCGGAAGAACGTCAGCCGAGGGTGTTTCCTTTACCAAAGCTTTCTTCCGATGGAAAGCGCGGTGTTGTTGATAGAAGTTAATGCAGAAACGGATTTCGTTGCAAAGAATGAGAAATTCCGTACTTTCGTGGATGAAGTTCTTTGACTGGGCACTGGATAGCAACGCAAAGGATATTACCGCTTTTCGCAGAAAAGTGGGAAGCTGATCCGTCTAAGACTGTTTCGAGCAACTTTCCGCAACGATTTCCGTAATCGGAGAGAATATGCATATCCGTCGTTTTGAGAAACTGGAAGAGCCGAACGGTCTTGTTCAGGACTATGTTCACTCCGGCGGCAGAATCGGTGTGCTTCTTCAGGTAAAGTCCTCCGTAGTAAACGATGCTGTTAAGGAAATGGCTAAGAATGTTGCTATGCAGATTGCGGCATTGAATCCTAAAAGTACATCACTCGTGCCGAGGTAGATCAGGATTATTTGAAGAATGAAAAGAAATCCTGCGTACTGCAAAGAATGAGAAACCGAATGCTCCTGAAAGAGTTTTACTCGGTATGGGTTGAGGGAAGATTGAACAAGGAATTAAAGGGAAGTTTGCCTTGTGGATCAGGTCTATGTTCAGTGCAGAGGATGGAAAGCAGACCGTAGGTCAGTATGTAGAGAGCGTAGCTAAGCAGGCGGGTGCTGAGCTTTCCTTAGTCCGTTTTGTTCGCTTTGAGACCGGTGAGGGGACTGAGAAGAAGAACGAGGATTTTTGCTTGCAGAGGTTGCTTGCACAGATGAAGTAAGATTTATTCGGGAAAGGCTAAGTAAGTTTATCTTACTTGGCCTTTTTCTCTTTAGCTAAAGTTATGGAACATTTTTGTAATGCTCGCTATTCAATTTACGGTGTAAAGAAATGAGGGAAGATAATGGAAGCATTTACTTTATTAAAAGATCTGGTTTCTATTGACAGCACGAATCCCGGGAAGGGAGAGGGGGAAGTGGCAGACTATTTAATTCGCGTTTTTGAGAGAGCCTTTCGAAAGGATTGGCGGCTTTTATGAACGAATAGACTGTGACGGAAACCGCCCCATTCTTCGCTTTGTTCTTCCTGGAGAAGACAGGGAAAAGTGCTTTAGCTTTATTTGCCATATGGATACAGTGCCTATTGGCTTAAACTGAGTAAAAATCCTTTCGGAGAGTTGGAAGGAATCGTTTTACGGGAGAGGTTCTTCGATATGAAGGCCAGCTTGGCTTCGGCATCTCGTTTGCCTTCTTATCGTTCTTGGGAGACTTTCGCTTCAACTGAAAAGGAGTGCAAGAAAAAGACTTAGTTCTGGACTGCAGATTATTTTTACATACGATGAAGAAGGGGATATGAAGGGAGTAGAAGAAGCGATAAAACGGAAGTGGATTACGAAGGATACCTTACTTATGGATACGGAGCCTACTGACGGGAGTATTCAAACCGCTCATAAGGGAAGGTTTTGGTATCATGTTTTTTTCCATGGAAGGCGGCTCATGCCTCAGAACCGGAGATGGGAACAGATGCCATTCTTTTGCATGGGAATGACTTTTACAGTATGCAAAAAGAGGCAGTCGAGAAGCTGAATGTTGATTCTTTCTTAGGAGACTCCAAAATCTGCTTCGGCCAGTGTAAGGGCGGGATTCATCCCTATCAGGTCCCTGCGGAAGCGGATTGCTCTGTTGATATGCGCTTTAGTGCCACCATATCGGTGGAAGATGGAAGGAGATTTTATTGCAAGCGGGAGAGAAGGTAAAGGAAAAAAATATCCGGGTTTAAGACTGGATGTGGAAATCAAGGGCAATCGCCCAGCTATTCCACATACTGGACAATGCTTTACTACCTTTACTAAAGAATGCAATCGAAAAGTCCGGATATAGGGCGGAAGTCCTGCCCTTTCCGGGATATACCGATACTGCAGTAGCCGCAGGTATTTTTGGGAAATAAAAAAATACTCTTTCCTACGGTCCCGGAAGCTTAAAGGTAGCACATCAACGAGATGAATTTCTGGAGTTGGAAGATTTGGAGCGTTGTACAAAAAATCTATCGGAAACTGCTGGATTCCTTTGTTTTATCTTGATGATTTTAATCTATAAATTTATTCTGATGATTTAATCTACGGCTTTGCCTTCTTGAGTTTTAGGCTGTTTTAGGCTGTGGGGTTTCGGATGATTATTACTCGTAGAGTTTCACGATGCTTTTTAATCTGCAGAATTTTATTGATAATGGTTAAGCGTATGCCACTTCAATATTTTTAAAAATTCTTTCAAATATAAAAACAAATTTTAAATTATTGAAATTGATTTTTAATAAATTGAATTTATATTTTATGAATTCGTGCTATACTCATGGAATGTCAAAGTATAGACAATGAGGAGGAATTTATGAAAAAGAAACTGGCAATGAGCATGGCAAGCAATTCTTTCTTTAGCTCTTCTTGCTTCCTGCGGCGGAAAGAAAGCTGCGGAAACGACAGCAAAAGGCTGAAGAAACAAGCAGTGCAAAAGAAACGGCGAAGGAAACCGAGGCGGAATCCGAGAAGGCAAAGTGTTGGCGGAAAACTTTCCATTGTGGCTACTTCCGAGGATTACAAGAAGCTCTTTGATGAGTTCACCAAGGATACCGGAATTGAGACAGAGTTACTTTCCATGTCTTCCGGTGAGGTAATCAGTAAAGCTTTAAGGCGGAAGGCGGTACCCCGACTGCAGACCTCTGGTTTAGCGGCGAATCGATGTTTTCAGCGAGCGCGAAGGACAACGGTTTACTCGAGAAGATAGACCTTGATCTTTGCAGATGATTTTGCAACAGGCTACATTGATCCGGACCATTACTGGTATACCAAGGGAGTTACCGTTGTGGGTTTTATCGTAAAATGACGGCATTTTAAAGGAAAAGAATATCGAGGCTCCGAAGAGCTGGGATGATTTGACCAATGCCGCATATAAGGACGAAGTTCTGATGTCCAATCCTGCCGTATCCGGCACCAACTACGGTGTGGTAAATGCTCTTCTGCAGAAGAAGGGTGAAGAGGAAGGATGGAAGTATTTCACTGCTTTTAAATGAGAATGTGAGTATTACTCCAAGAGAGGCGGCGATCCCAGAGAGAAGACTTCTCAGGGAGAAGTAGCTATCGGCATTACCCCGATGGATAAGAAGATCGGAAAAAGCTTGCTTCCGAGCAGAGTGTACTTTGGTTTATCCTGAAGACGGTATCCCTACGTACCGGAGGGCGTTGCCGTATTTAAGGGCGCTGTCCAATGTAGAGCAGGCAAAGGAATTCTTAAACTGGCTCTATAACAGTGAGGATCACTTAAAGGAATTGGCTGAAATTGACGGTAAGAATACCATTAAGGTCGTTCTTCCGAAGCTTTCCGAATTGAGCTTTCCTTTGATACAGGAAAGCTTATGAAGAGAAGATTTATCCCTTTTCGGTGCACAGAGAGCAGTATTCTTGAAAAGTGGGAGACTCTTGCCGGAAGCAAGAATGAGGCTTAATTCATGATTTTCCAAAAGGAAAAGGACTTTTCTCATCATTTGGCTTTAGGATTCACGAAAAGAAGAAAGGGGTGGCTCTGTCCACCCTTTCTGTATCTTTCTTTTTCTGCTGATTCCTCTTTTTCTCTTTATTCTTTATCCGATTGCCCTCTTATTTCTTCGGGCATTTCAGGGAGGGATAGCCTTTCCCTCTTTGCCGGTATTTTAAAAAATACCGTTATGCTTTTTGGAACAGTATGGAAAGCTCCTTTTTATCCGCTTTTATTTCGACGATAATGGCTTTTATTCTGGCCTATGGGATAGTACAGCTAAAGGGTTGGAAGCAAAAATTCTGCATGATGATTTTATCGATGAGCCTTGTTTCCCCTCCCTTTATTTCCTCCCTCTCCTTTATCAGCTTGTACGGAAGAAGGGGTATTATTAGCTACAGGCTTCTAGGACTAAGCCTCGATCCCTATAACAAGTACGGTGTCATCGGAATGCAGAGTCTGCATTTTACCTGCTTAAACATTCTTTTTTTTCTGCATGCCCTTCGTTCCATGGACGGAAAGCTCCTCTATAGCGGACGAGACCTTGGTGCAAATCCTTTATCCATTATGAAGGATATTGTGCTCCCCTTACTGCGTCCTGCTTTTTTGGCCAGCTTTTTTTTGAGTTTCCTTAGGGCTCTTTCCGACTTTGGAACTCCGATTATTATCGGGGGAAGATACAGTACGCTTGCAAGTGAAATCTATCTACAGATTATCGGCTATTCCGATTTTCAAAAGACGGCGACCATGAATATACTGCTTCTTTTTCCGGCGTTTCTTTCTTTCCTTCTTTACCGTTTTGCTATTGAAGAAAGTGAGAAGCGTAATAAGGGCAGAAAGGAAAGATTCCGCCTCGTTTTTCCGGAAAATGCCGGTATCAGAGTAGTGCTTAAGCTTTTCTTTACTCTCTTTTTCCTTTTTCAAATCCTGCAATATCTTTGTATTTTTCTCTATGGCTTCCTCCGATTTGAAAAGGGACATATGCGCTTTACTTTAGAGAATATGGGGAGCTTTTTTCCTACAACCTTTCTACTCTGTTTTTAACTCTTTTCTTATCGGTTGTGACAGGATTTGTCGGAAGCTTCTTTGCCTTTTGTGCTCTCCTATATTGTGGAAAGAAAACTGCCTATCGGAAGAAAGATTCCGGATTTTATTCTCTCCCTGCCTTATCTTTTACCCGGAACCTGCTTTGGACTTGCCTATATTTTGGCCTTTAATAAGCCACCTCTAAGACTCACCGGTACGGTTTGGATTATTCTTTTTGTATGATTTTCCGTCAGATTCCGCTTGGCGACCGCATGGCAAGTACAGCACTGAGTAATTTACCGAAAGACCTGGAGATGGCGGGAGAGACCTCGGAGGAAATCCTTTTTAAAGTTTTTACGGAAATCCTTTTTCCCATGCTCTTTCCGAGCTTCCTTTCCTCTGTTTATAACCAGTTTACACAAAGCTTAACCACTATGGGGGCGGTTATCTTTTTGATTAGCGCAAAGTATAAGGTGCTGGTTTATACTTTTATTTGATGCTGTAAATCGTGGAAATTACAATGTAGCATCCTTGATTTCCGGAATTATGATTCTTCTTTCCTTGGCATTTTATCTTTTTGGAGGGAAGTAGAGTACTATATCGGAAAAAAATTGTTTGAGGAGTTATAAATGGAAGAGAAATGGATTGCCAAGCTGGAAAAATATTTCCCTACGCTATGATAAAAGAGCCTAATATTTTTGGAGGATTTCACCCTTGGGATTAAGGAGTCGAAAATCTTTTGTCTTCTTGGAGAATCGAGTCTGCGAAAAACTACCTGTTTGCAGGTATTCGGCGGTTTTTACGTCCGGATAAAGGAAGAGTGCTGATTCAAGGAGCGGAATATACCGATTTGCCTCCGGAAAAACGACCTGTGGCAACGGTGTTTCAGTCTTATGCCCTTTTTCCGCACATGTCTGTTCTTGCCAATGTTTCCTACGGACTAAAAGCAAAAGGGAGTAAGGCGAGTAGAGAGAGAAGAGCTTGCCGGAAAGTATCTGGATATGGTCGGGCTTTCCGCCTTTCGGAAAAAGAGCGGTAACGGAACTTAGCGGGGACAACAGCAAAGAGTAGCTCTTGCCAGGTCGCTTGCGATTGAACCAAAGCTCCTTCTTCTTGATGAGCCTCTCAGCAATCTGGATGCGGGTTTGCGACTTCGCATCCGGGATGAATTAAAAAGACTGCAAAAAAGTCTGGGACTTTCCATGCTCTTTGTTACCCATGATCAAGAGGAGGCTATGGGGCTTTCCAATCGCATCGGGATTATGGAAAAGGGGAAAAATACTGCAAATCGGAAGCGGAGAGAGCTTTATCGAAGACCGGTAAACGACTATGTCCGCGACTTTTTTCGGAGAAAGTGCAAGGATTATCGTGGACGGGAAGAGCTATGCCTTAAGGCCGGAAGAGTGGGGAATGGAAAATGAAAAGGGAAGAGTGGAGTCACTATCCGGAGTACGAGGGAAAGAGGAAGCACGAATTGTTCTCAAGGGAGAAGTGGTTTCTTCCCAATTCCTTGCTATAATGAGGCAGTATATAGTGAAATGGGAGGGACAGGAAATTAAGGTGAAGCTTTCCTCTTTGGCACCATTCTCCGAGGGAGAGAAGGTTGATTTGTTCTTCTATCGAATGGAGAGCTAATTTATTTTTTTCTATTGAACGGAGAGCTAATTTGTTTTTATCAAAATAGAACTCTATTTACTTTTTATCAAAAATGGAACTCTATCTATTTTAAAAACTGAGCGGTCATGCTCTTTATCGGAAAAACGGAGGCGTATATGATTTATCTGGATAATGCCGCAACGAGTCAAAAAGAAGCCGCAGGCAGTCTATGATGCGGTGCTCTATGCCATGGGAAATATGGGAAATGCCGGTCGCTCTTCTTACGGCGCATCGCATAGCTCCTCAAAGACCGTATTTGAGACAAGAACTCTGCTTACTGCGTTTTTTCATGGAAATAAGGCTTGGAATTGCATTTTCACAAAAACTCTACGGAAAGCTTAAATATAGCAATTCAGGGAGCTTAGCGGCGGGCGACCATGTTATCACAACGGTAATGGAACATAATTCCGTCCTTCGCCCTCTCTATGCCATGGAAAAAAAGAGGGTTGAGCTTTCTACCTTTCTTACAGCGAAGAAAGAGCTTGCATTATGAAGAGCTGGATACTTTGCTACAAAAGAATACCAAGGCCTTGATTTGTACACATGCTTCCAATCTAACCGGGGATATGGTGGATGTAAAGAGAATGGGAGCGTTTGCAAAGAAGCATGGACTTCTTTTTATTGTAGATGCCTCTCAGACTGCAGGAGTGTATGAAATAGACTGCGAAAAAGTGGGGAATTTCCGTACTCTGCTTTACAGGGGCATAAGTCTTTACTCGGACCCGCAGGGAACAGGGAATGATTATTGCGGAAGATGTTACTCTCGATCCGCTTTCCCATGGGGAACCGGGGTGGAAACGTATAATCATGATATGCCTAAGGAAAAATCCGAACCACCTTAGGCGGGAACCTTAAATGCGCACGGTATTGCGGGACTTCACGCCGGAGTGGAATACATTAAAGAATACGGTATGGAGAAGATTCGTGAAAAAGAGCTTTTTCTCATGCGGAAAATGTATGATGCTGTGAAGGGGCTTCAGGGAATCCGTATTTACGGTGACTTTTCCGTGAAAGAGCGTTGTCCTGTTTTAAGCTTAAATCTTTATGATTATGATTCGGGAGCGGTCAGTGATGAGCTTTTTACTCGCTTTAACATTGCCACAAGACCGGGAGGGCATTGTGCGCCTCTTATGCATAAGGCATTAAACAATGTGGAGCAGGTTCCGTGCGCTCAGCTTTTTCCCATTTTAATACGGAAGAGGAAGTGGATAAAGCAATAGAAGCTATCCGGATTCTTTCAGAAGAAGGCTGATCGATTTAGATTAAGGTGGGATAACTGTGGAAAGCGAGCAGAGTTAAGGCAGGCAAGCTTGAAACAGAGAAATAAAGCTAGAAACAGAGAAATAAAGCTAGAAACAGTTAGATGATCAAATAAATAAGCAAATAAATAAGCAAATAAATAAGAAAAATGTATTCATAGAAAATAGAAATAAAATGGTTTATTTATTTATTTTTACATTAGACAAGGATTACAAAAATGGCTATAGTTTTTATAGGATTTACTTGAATTTTTAGTTTTTATCTTTTTGAGAGGAGAAGCAAATGAATAAGAAACTGGATTGTATGGGAATGAGCTTGTCCGCTTCCTGTTGTAGAGGCAAAGAAGGCAATTGAGGATATGCAGGAAGACGGTATTTTTGGAGATTGAGGTAGATAATCAGACTTGTGTGGAAAATCTTCGTCGTCTGGCGGGAAAAATATGATTTTACGGTAGCCAGTGAAAGTCTTTTCCGATACCCATTTTCTTGTAAAAATGGAGGTCAAGAAAGAGCATGCATTAAAAGGAAAGAAGGAAGGAACTTGTACTGTGGTATTTTCTTCCGATAAGATGGGCGAAGGAGAGGAAGAGCTGGGAAAGACCTTGATTAAGTCCTTTGTTTTTGCCTTAAGCAATGTGGATCCTCTTCCGACCGCTATGGTTTTCTATAATAGAGGTGCATTCCTTACTTCCGAGGATTCTCCGGTTCTTTCCGACCTAAAGAACTTAGAGAAGGCGGGGGTAAAAGATTATGACCTGCGGACTTTGTGCAGATTACTACAAGATAAAGGAGAAGCTGGGAGTCAGTATCATTTCCAATATGTATGAAATTGTAGATACACAGATGCAGTCCCAGAAGATTATTAAGCCGTAATGAGAGAAGAAATTACAATGTATACTCAGCTTTAAAAAAATACCGTAGATAAGCTTTGGAGATGGAGCAGATAGGGAAAAAGAAGAGAACTTTCGGGACGACTCATTCCTCTTCCTTCCGTGATTTCCGCAGGTCTGCGGGCTGGCATGGACTACGGAACCGGAGAATAAGGACTTAACACTATCCGTTTTTAAAAGAAGAGGGTCTTAAGCCGGCGTCCGTTCATGAGATTGTTTTTAGCGATTCATGCAGATAGTTTTTACCGGTTATCGTTCTCTATGCTTCTATTCATGCTGAGTATTGTACATTAGATATAATGATATGCTGAGTATTGTATACAAGACGTGGGATAGCTTATTTTGAAATCCGATGAAGTTTGACAGTTCTTTTTACTGTGTTACTATCATAACCGTTCGCTTTGGAGGTGGATAGGTACCTGGTGAGCCTCCTGGTCTTCAAAACCAGTGTTGGGCGCGTAGAGCGTCCTAGGTGAGTTCGATTCTCACACGCCTTCGCCAAAGATTCCGGTATAAACCGTTATGAAAGCTGTCCTTTTGGACAGCTTTTTATATTCAGATTTCTTCGCTGTAATGAAGGAAATTTTTCCTTAATGAATTGAGGTCGACATGAAAATATTAAGTATTCTGGCGCAAAAGCCGAGCAGTACCGGTTCGGGGATTTATCTCACGGAAGTACTGAAAAAGCTTACGGAAAAATGGGGGAAGAGCAGGCCGTAGTCTATGGCATAACAAAAAGAAGATAAGGTTCCGGAATTTTCGGGGGTGAAGGCTTATCCGGTATATTACGAGTCCGCGGATTTGCCCTTTCCGGTTCTCGGAATGAGTGATGAAATGCCTTACCGGAGCACTAGATACAAAGATTTAACGGAAGAAATGCTGGAAGCTTTCCGATTTGCTTTTTAAAAGAGAGTCTGGGAAGCGGTACAGGGAATTTCAACCCGATCTCGTGCTCTGCCATCACCTTTTATCTTCTTACGGCCTTGGTTCGAGAAGCTTTTCCGGGTCTTACTATATACGGTTTTTGTCATAATACGGATCTTCGACAGATGGAAAAAGCATGGTCTAAAAGAGAATTTATTCGGGAGAATATTCGTAAAGCTTGATCGAATTTTTCACGCCCAAAGAGGCGCAGAAAAAGAGGTAATTCGAGTTTACGGAGTAGAAGCTGATAAAATAGAAACATTGCCATGAGCTATAATGCTGAACGCTTTAAACTTCCGGAGGGAGATTTTTATCTATAGAGGAGGAATTCCGAGAAGGAGAACGGTCTGTCTTCCGAATGGGGAAGTACTGGAAAAAGGAAAAAGCCCTGGATCTTCTTTTTGCCGGAAAGCTGGGAGAGAAGAAAGGCGTATTTTCCCTACTTCGTGCCGTAGAATTCTTTTTCAAGAGGAAAAAGAAAAAGAGCGCTTACGCCTGGCAGGAGATAACGAAATCTTACGGAAAAAAAGAAGCCGTGTATCGCTTGGCTGAAAGCTGTTCGTATCCGATCCATTTTCTTGGAAGACTGGAACAGGAAGAACTTGTGAAATTCTATCAGTTTTTCGGATATTTTTACCTTGCTGAGTTTTTTGATGCGGTACCTCTCACGGCTTTGGAAGCGCTTGCCTGCGGAAATAAGGTGGTGCTCACCGCTTTAGAAGGCTTAGAGGACTTCTTTAAAGAGAATACCCGGCCTCTCCCGTATTTTTGTACAGCTTCCTAAAAATGCAGAATCAGGATGAAATGAGGGAGGAGGATAGAGATTCGTTTGAAACGAAATTAAAAAGAAAGTTTGCGGATCGCGGCGGCGTATTCTTATGAAAAACAGGGTAGACATCTCTTCTTTATCTTGGGAATCTATCTGTAGAAAAATCATGGAGTAGGTTTACGGTGTATTTTTGGCTATGCACAAGGGCTGTACATAAGGGCTATGCATAAGAGCTGTGTATAAAGGCTATACATATACATAAAAAGCTCTGCATAAAGATATGCATAAAGCGTATGTTAACTTATTGACATTTTCTATTAAAAAAAGTAAAATGGTTACTTGGAGTCGGGGAGCTGTTTTTACACTTGCTAAAGTGGGAATCGTATACGGTCCTCTTTAGAAACGGGCTACTCGTACCCTCACGCGAGCGATACTTGTTATAAAATGAGGTATCGCGTGCTTTACGAGAGGCATGTTTAGAATAAAAAAATGGGAAGGCAGTTTTCTGCTCTTCCCATAATTCATAGTAAGGGGATAAAATGAGTGAGATTAAATTGACATCCATGACAAAGCTTTCCGGCTGAGCGGCTAAAATAGGGTCCCTAAGACCCTTGCTCAGGTTGTGAGTAAGCTACCTAAATTTGATTTTGATCCCAATGTCTTAGTCGGACTCGATACTTCGGATGACGCGGCGGTATATGCATTGACTGAGGATTTAGCCATGATACAGACGGTGGATTTTTACGCCGATAGTTGATGATCCCTATATGTTCGGACAGGGTTGCGGCGGCAAATGCTCTTTCCGATGTCTATGCCATGAGGGGATTCCTGGCTGGCACTGAATATTGTGGGATTTCCAAACTGTTTATCGCCGGATGTGCTTTCGGAAATTATGAAAGGAGGCGCGGATAAGGTGAAGGAAGCCGGAGCTATCCTTATTGGCGGGCATTCCATTCAAAATGATGAGCCTTTTTACGGACTCTGTGTTTCCGGCTTGGTACATCCCGCTAAAGTGCAGAAAAACTACGGAGCAAAAGCCGGGAGATGTTTTGATTTTGACAAAGCAGATTGGAACAGGGATTATTAATACTGCAACCAAGGTTTCTCTTGCGCTGAACGGGCTGTGAAAGAGGCGACTACGGTTATGATGAGTCTGAACAGAAAGCCTAAGGAGGTCATGGATCATTTTACCGTTCATGCCTGTACGGACATTACCGGATTCGGGCTTTTGGGACATAGCTTGGAAATGGCGGAAGCCAGTAAAGTTAGCTTTCATTTTGCATAAACAGGCAATTCCCTTTATACAGGAAAGCCTTGACTATGCGGAAATGGGATTGGTGCCTGCAGGAGCCCATGAGAACAGAAAGTTCCAAGAGGAAAAAGTTTCGTTTTTAGGAATAGATACTGCATTTCAGGATATTCTTTTTGATCCGCAGTCCTCGGGCGGCCTTCTCTACAGTATTCCCGGGGAGGAAAAGGATGTGGTTTTGGAGGCTATGGAGAAAGCGGACTTGCCTACCCGCTTCTCCTGTATAGGGGAAGTTAGCGAGTATTCCTCCAAGAATATTTTTGTAGACTGAGAAACAGGCTGTGCTTGATAATAATACAGCAAAGGAGAGGCAAAATGAATATTAAACAATTGGAAGCATTTGTTCGTATTGAAAGAATAAAAAGCTTTTCTCAAACGGCAAAGGAATTATATCTTACTCAGCCGACGGTCAGCTCTTATATCAGCGGCTTGGAGGCAGACCTCAGGTGCGCTTTACGAGAACCACTAAGGAGGTGCACATGACAAGTGAAGGAGAACAGATTTATCTGTATGCTAAGGATATTGTGAACCTCTCCAATAAAATCAGAAATGCTTTTTAAAGAAGAATCGAAGGATGATGTGAATGAAATTGTGATTGTCTTCCTCTATTCCCGGACAATATCTTCTTCCCGGGATGCTTTGCCAATTTCAGTAAGCGACACTCCCCAATACGGGAATTTCGTGTTCATGAAACGGATAGTAACGGAGCGGTTACCGATGTGGCGGAACACAGAGCGGATATAGGGTTTTGCGGAACTATTATTCCCGAAGACGGCATGCACGTTTCTGCCTTTCTATGAGGATGAGTTGATTTTTAATCACGCCGAATACGCCTTTATTACCGAAAAATGCAGGAAAACAATGATTTAACTTTCCTTGCCAAAGCGGATTTTTGTGATGCGAGAGCAGGGGTCCGGCACGAAGCAGGAGGCCATGAAGATTTTACAAAAACGGTCTGAAGCTTGAGGAAATAAAGGTGGTTGCACGCTTTGGCAATACCGGTGCCGTTTTGCTTTCCGTAAAGGAAGGGGTAGGGGTCGCTGTGGTGTCGAAGCTTGCGGCGCGTTCAGAAATTAAGAACAATGAAATTTTATCCTTTCCTTTTACAAGAGGGGTATTTTTAGAAAGATATATATGGTAAGTAATTCCAATTATCCCTAAGTAAACGGGCAAAGAGTTTTGTGCAGATGATTCAAAATCTTGTGGAAAAAGAAAAACTGACATAGAGTATGGAAAAAGTGGCATTTTATCCGGAGCAGGGAACAAAGCTTATTCCGGAATACGCATTCGTTTTTCGTTTGGAGGCAGGATGAAACAGAATTATAAGCTTTTGCTAAGCTATGACGGTTCTCGATATTTCGGTTTTGAAAGACAAAAAGGATCAGGAGCTTACGATTCAGGGAAAACTGGAAGCGGTACTAGCGCTATGCTCGAGAAACGATACGGAGAAAGTGGAGACTTTTTCTGCGGGACGCACGGATGCCGGTGTGCATGCCAGAGGGATGTGCTGTAATGTGTTTTTGGACACGAATCTTACGGAAGAAGAGATACAAGAGTATTGCAATCATTATCTTCCGGAGGATATCGATAAATTCCGTGAAGAAAGCAAGTGAACGCTTTCATGCCAGATATCTTGCCAGAGGAAAAGTTTATCGCTATTCCTGTTACATCGGAAAAAATAAGGATGTTTTTGAGAGAAAATATCTTTATCACTTGGAAGAAGAGCCGGATATAGAGGAAATGAAGCGAGCAGGCGCCTACTTGGTGGGAGAGAAAGATTTTAAGTCCTTTTCGGGGAATCCCAAGATGAAAAATCGACGGTAAGAAAGATTTTCAACATCGACATCCTAAGGAACGGCAATATTCTTCGCTTTTTATTTTCACGGAAGCGGATTTTTACAGTATCAAATCCGAATTATGGTGAGGGACACTTTTTAGAGGTGGGATATCATAAGAAGAGAGCGGAAGAGATGGAAGAAATTCTTCTTTCCAAGGATAGGAGGAGAGCAGGATATACCGCCCCGGCTAAAGGACTTTGTCTTATGAAAGTGGAATATGATTGATTTTTTACAACTCTGTATTCATGGATTACTGAGGAAGATAGAGAAAGGGAAGGGCCGGATTTATAGAGAAAATGGCGGTTTTCCGAGTACAAAAGGAGAGTAAGATTTTTGAAGAAGCAGTTATTATTATCCCTGGAGTATCATTACTTACTGTAATATCCCTTATTTTGTTATTTTAAGTTTTTATGGAAGGACGCTTCTTTTCCGGGGAACAAGGATAAATCAGGTGGATTTATCTCTTATGAAAAGGAAGGAAGCGGCGACTTATTTTTCCGATTGGAAACAGGAAGAGTTCCAACTTTACGCTTCTTGATAAAGAGGGAATGCAAGGACCCTTACGGGAAAAGACATTCATTTAGGATATGAACCGGATTTTTCGGAAGTGCCCTAAACTGGATTCTTTCTTTATGCTTTTTCTTTAGGTAAAAAGAAAGACTATCCGTTAAAAGGAAAGCTCTTTTATGATGAAAGCATCACTTCATGATTTTGTCACGAAATATGCCGAAGAGGAAAGTACGGATGAGGCACCGGGAAAAGGCTTTTGACTGCCTATGTTCCGGGAGCAGGTTATTTGATCGGGAAAAGAAAGAAGTGGCGGAAAAATCTCCGTAGAGGCTTTGGAAAAGGCTATTCAAAACGCCATCACAGAGGGAAAGAGATACATAAAGCTGGAAGAAGAGAGCGTTTATGAAGAAGCAAATAAAGTGGAAGGACTGGAAAAATTACAGGAAGAGAAGAACAATGCTCTTCAGGGGATTATCCGCTACAACTTTTCCGGGGAAGTAATAGAGCTGAATAGTGATACCTCACTCTCTTGGTTTAAGAATGGCGGAGCAGAGCTCGATAACGGTAAGGTGAAGCAGTTTGTCAGAAATTTAAAACTGTATACGGATACCAGCGGCGCGAGAGAAGTTTCAAAACCGAAGATGGCAGGATTTTATCTTTAAGAGGAAAAATACGGTTTTTCTCTGTCGGAGAAGAAGGAAAATAAAAAGGCTTACGGAGAGTCTTCTTGCACGGGAAAACATTGTTCGTGATGCGGGAGTATGATATGGTTGCCTTGGCACGCGGAGCGGAGGATATCGGAAATACCTATGTGGAAGTGGATATCGGAAGACAGAAGATATTTTTATTTTTGAAAACGGGTAATGCAGTTCAGTTCCGATTGTGTGACGGAAATGTAGCGAGACGGCACGGGACTCCGGACGGCGTGTATTCCTTAACGTATAAAGCAAGAAATGCGACTCTTAAAGGGAGCCGATTATGAAGCAAAGGTAAATTATTGGATGTCTTTTTAATAAAGGAATCGGCTTTCATGATGCTTTTTATGGAGAAATCGTTTTGGGGGAAATATTTACCGAAATGCAGGTTCTACGGCTGTATTAATCTGCCGCTTTCCGGGGCACAGGTTTTGTATCAAAAAAAGTATATCAGGGTATTCCGGTGGTTTGCCATTTTTAAAAAAGAATAGAGGAAGTATTAGTGGAAGAAATACAAGGACAGAATGAGGAAGAGAAGAAATCTTACGGAGAAAGAGTTTGCTTGGTATTTTTTTCTTATGCTTCTCCCTTAGCATTGGGAGCCTTGGCGGCTTTTTCAGTTTCCCGATACGCTAAGAAAATCATCAGAGAGAGAAATAGTCATAATGAGGCTTTTAATCCATGAGGCGGTGGAAACTTCTCTTGCGAGGAAAGAACTGCGACTATATTTGCAAAACTGAATAAAGGAGAAGAAGTGTATATCCTCCTTTTGGGCGAGGGAGACTTTCATTCAGATTCGGCTGTTTTTAGTGCTTTAAAAAGGAAAACTTGAGGGCAGGTATAGCGGGAAAGATTCGTTATAAAGGAACTTAATCTTCCGCGTGAAGGAACGGCACTCTCAGCCTCATCTTGCCTTTTGCAAACTTTTGAAACCGGTGCCAAGCCGGATTTCCTCTTTCTTTCTTTTTTCAGGGATAATGATGAGCCTTACACCTTTCCTTATTATTACGAATTACTACTCCGAACTCTTATGGAAAAATTTCCCGAAACACCGCCGCTGCCGGTTATTTCGTATAGGGCTCTCCTTCGGAGGGCTATGGTAAGGACAATGCCATGGTGATGAAAAATATGAACGAACACTATGGATTGAAACTTTGAATCTTGCCGCTGTTTTTGGCGCAAAGAGGAGGAAAATCCCATCGCTATTTTTTGATGACGGAAAGCATGGGAAAGCATAGAAGAAAAAGTACTTTGTTTCCGCTTTTCTCTCGGAAATGGAAACGGCAAGGCGAAATGGCGACACCAATCAATCCCATATTGGAGGAAAGAAGAGTGCATTGCCATACCGAGGGCACTGGAAGGATTACGGCAATACGGCTCTTTTTCCTTCCGGAAGAAGAATTGGATAAGCTCTCTTTAAAGGGCAGACATGGGATTTTAGCGCTTTCCACTGCACTTTCCGGAGGAAAATAAGGGAAACCTCTATGTAGACGGTATTGTGGAGGGAATTATATCTTGGCAGGAGACTCTTATCTCGGCATTCTTACGAGAGGATGTGCTTATTCGTCAGCAGTTGATTTTTGAATTTTGAGACGGAAGAAGAGAAAAGTAATTTTCAAAGTCTTTTTCTTATCGCCGATTCCCTTGGAGAAAGGATTAAAGAACGGACCGATACTGCCGCTTACTGTGCAGGAGTCGGAAACTCCGGGAGAAGGTACGGAGGAACAGTCACTAGTAAGCCGGAGACAGAATATGTATGATGAAGATATTCGGGAAGAACTGTTTTTCTTTCTTGAGGGAAGAGTACGGAAAGAGCCGGATAATAGAAGAAAAAGTAATTGGTAAGGCAAGAGCGGATAGTGTGCTCATTACCGAATCAGCTTTTATCGGTGTGGAGATTAAATCGGACCATGATTCTTATCAAAGACTTGCCGCACAGGTAAAAATTACAATGATTTTTGATTACAATATCCTGGTTGTCAGGGACAAAACATGCACTTAGCGCAAAAGACCATGTTCCTCCTTTTTGGGGCATTATTACGGTGGAAGAAGTAGAGGGAAGGGCCGATTTTTATTTTTTAAGAAAAGCGGAGCGGAATCCGCATAGAGATTATGCGAAAAAAGGATCTTTACTGTGGAAGGAAGAGCTTATTTCTTTGCTTCGGAAATACAGTTTTCCTCTTTATAAACAAAAAGTCCAAAAATTCAATTTGCCTATTTAAGAGAGAGAATTCCGGAAGAAGTATTGAATCGGGAAATGTCCGAACAGCTTTTTGGAAAGGGAATACCCGGAAGAAGAGAAAGTAGGGAAGTCGAAAAACGGAAGAGGGTAAAGGCGGAAGCCGAATCTTTTAGTAAGCCATGTTCTAAGACGAAAGAAATGAAAGCTCTGTTTCGAAAAACATAGTTCTTCCGCCTTTTTACCATAGTGCCTATTTTGCCCCAAAAAGAAAAATACAAAACGAAAGCCGAAGGGTAAGGATTGCACTCTGCCTTCTTTTTGTATAGTTAGGAAGAAAATTTTTCAAAAGCGGAGAAGGAGAGCGTGATGAAGGATTTGGAAATTAAAGAAAAATTAAAGGAGAAAGTTTCAGGAGCTTTTTGGAGAATGCGAAAAATGCCCGTTTCTTTTGCTCCCGGAAGAGTGAATTTAATAGGAGAGCATACTGACTATAATGGAGGGCATGTATTCCCCTGTGCCCTTTCCATGGGAACTTATGCTTGTGTAAAGAAAAGACAGGACAGACTCTTCGTTTTTACTCTTTGAATGTAGAAAGTGCCGGCAGATTACAGCGGATGAAGATAGTTTATAAGCCTTTAGAGGATAAGCAGTGGGCAAGCTATGTAAAGGGGGTAATTTGGGCATTTCAAAAAGAGGAGTTAGTTTTTCCGACAGGATTGGACTTGGTTTTATACGGGAATATTCCAAACGGTTCAGGACTGTCTTCTTCCGCTTCCCTGGAAGTTCTTATGGGGCAGTATTTTAAAAAGAGATGTACGGTTTAAGCGTGAGTTTTCCCGGAGATTGCCTTAATCGGTCAGTACAGTGAAAAACAATTATAATGGGATGAACTGCGGCATTATGGATCAGTTTGCTTCTGCTATGGGAAAGAAAGACCACGCCATATTCCTCGATACGGCGACTCTGGAATTCACTTATGCACCGCTTGTTTTGAACCGATTATGCCTTGATTATTACCAATACAAACAAGAAGCATAAGCTCATCGGTTCCGCTTACAATGATAGAAGAAGAGAATCCGAGGAGGCCTTAAAGATTTTACAAAAGTTTGTAGAGATTAAAACTTTGGGGGACTTATCGGATCAGGAGTTTTTCCGTTTGGAAGAGAAGATAGAGGATCCGATTATACGGAAAAGAGCCAAGCATGCCGTACTGGAGAACAATCGTACCATTGCTGCCAAGAAGGCCTTAGAGGAAGGGGATTATCACGAGTTCGGAAAACTGATGAATCTTTCTCACCTCTCTCTTCGAGACGACTATGCGGTGTCCTGTGAAGAGTTGGATATTCTTTGCGAAACAGCTTGGAAGCTTCCCTATGTTTCTAGGCTCCCGTATGACCGGAGGCGGCTTCGGAGGCTGTACCGTATCTTTAGTGAAGCGGGATAAAAAGAAGAGTTCAAGGCGGAACTTTTAAAAGCTCTATGAGCAGAAAAATCGGTTATCCGTGCAGCTTCTATGAAGCGGAGATAGCGGATGGTCCGAGAGAATTATAGGCTTTTTAGAGATGAAAAATAGGAATTTTGAAAGCGTACCATGCTTTTGTAAGCGAAAAAATATGTTCAAGGCTTTGCCCAATCAAAGTAAAGAAAGAAGGCAAAAAGGTCGAAAAAGGAGAAGAAGATGAAGATTTTAGTATCCGGAGGAGCCGGCTATATCGGCTCCCACACACTGATTGAACTTTTGGAAAGTGGCTATGAGGTAGTGGCCTTCGATAATTTTTATAATTCCAGCCCGAAAGCGATTGAGCGTGTCAAGGAAATTACAGGGAAGGATTTTGCTTTTTATGGAGGCGGACATGCTGGATAAGGAAGGCTTGAGAAAGATTTTTAGAGACATCCGGATATTTCCGCAACGATTCATTTTGCGGGACTGAAGGCAGTGGGAGAATCTGTGGAAAAGCCTGATTCTTTACTACCATGACAATATTCTCGGAACCTTAAATCTTGTGGAAGTGATGGACGAGACGGGTTGTAAGAATATCATTTTCTTCCTCCGCAACCGTTTACGGAGACCCGCAGAGATTCCCATTACGGAAAAATTGTTCGAAGGGTACCTGTACCAATCCTTACAGGCTGGACGAAGTGGATGCAGGAGCAGATTTTATCGGATTTACAGAAGGCAAAGCCGGAGTGGAATGTTATTTTACTTCGTTATTTTTAATCCGATTGGAGCCCATATTTCGGGAAAAATCGGAGAGGATCCTAAAGGGATTCGAATAATCTCCTTCCTTATGTGGCAAAGGTTGCTTCCGGTGCACTGGAGAAGGTGCATGTTTACGGAAATGACTACGATACAAAGGACGGCACCGGAGTCCGCGATTATATCCATGTAGTGGACCTTGCGAAGGGCCATGTGAAAGCCATAGAGAGTTGGCAAAGAATGACGGTGTCTTCGTTTGTAACCTGGAACAGGAAACGGATACTCTGTTTTAGAAATTATTCATGCTTTTGAAAAAGGCATGCGGAAAAGAAATTCCCTATGTCATCGACGGAAGAAGGGCAGGAGACATTGCGACTTGCTATTCCAGCCCGAAGAAAGCGGAGAAGGAACTGAACTGGCATGCGGAAAGAGGCATTGAAGAAATGTGCCGGGATGCATGGCGCTGGCAGTCCGGAAATCCGAACGGCTATAATTCTTAATAGAGGATAAAAAGAAAGACTGCCTTCAAGGATGTTTTTAGTGAAGGCTCATCTTTTTATCCAGAAGAATTTTTGTAGAAGGAAAAGAACAGCATGTGAGGGCATACGAGGTGCCGCTTATTCCCATGGCGGTATTTCATGCATAATTGCAAAAACGCAATATACGGTTACCGGCAAGGAGAAGGAATGGAAGAAGTTTTAGAACAGCTTTTAGCGTATGGACTATATACCGGTTTAATAGAGAAGGAAGATACGATTTACTGCTACAACAGTCTGGCAGGTCTTCTTGTCTTTGAACCTAAGGCTTGTAACGAAGAACATATCAAAGAAGAAATTAAAAACTCAAAAACAGAAGAGCGGGAATCCGGAGAATATTTGGAGAAGTTCTACAGAAGATATTGGATTATGCTTTGGCTAAGGGCATCATCGAAGATGACAGTACGATAACGAAAGATCTTTTTGATACACGGGTTATGGGAGTTCTGACAGACAGACCTTCCCATATCCAAAGCCGATTTCTTGAGAAATACAGCAGTTCTCCGAAGGAGGCTACCGAATACTTTTTATCAGTTCAGTCAGGATAATGACTATATCCGCCGCTATCGTATCAAAAAGACATTCGTTATAAGGTAGAGAGTCCTTACAGGGAAACTGGATATCACGATTAACTTGAGTAAGCCGAAAAGGGATCCGAAGAAGATTGCTCTTCTGGGAAAAACGGTTTCATTCGTATCCTGCCTGCATGCTTTGTAAGGAGAGTGAGGGGATATTTTCAGGGCGTATTGATTTTCCGGCAAGAGAAAATCACAGAATTATTCCATAAAAAGCTTTCGGGAGAAAATTTTTATTTTCAATATTCTCCCTATGTGATTACAACGAGCATTGTATTGTTTTTCCACGAAGAGCATAAGCCGATGAAGATCGATTCTGCTGGTTTTTGGAAAGCTCTTCTCCTTTGTGGAACAATTTCCGCATTATTTCTTGGGCTCCAATGCAGACCTTCCGATTGTGGGCGGTTCCATTCTTTCCCATGAGCACTTTCAGGAAACTATTCATTTCCCTATGGAAAAGGCGGGGCTAAGGGAGGAGTTTAGTCTGGAGAAATTTCCTGATTTACACTTCGGGATTGTCAACTGGCCGATGTCGGTTATCCGTTTAAACGGAAAAGACAAGGATCAATGTGCCGAGGCGGCAAGCTTTATTTTAGATCGATTCCGAAGCTATAGCGATGAAAAGCCTTTCCATTCTTTCCCATACGGGAGACACGCGCACAACACGATTACCCCGATCGCGAGAAAGCGCGGAGAGCTTTTTGAGCTGGATTTGGTGCTTCGAAACAACAGAACTACGGAGGAGCATCCTCTGGGGCTTTTCCATCCCCATGAGGAGCGGCATCATATCAAAAAGGAAAATATCGGCTTAATAGAGGTTATGGGTCTTGCCGTTTTACCGGCCAGACTTCGTACGGAGCTTTCCAATCTGGGAGAAGCGATTTTTGGAAAAATAGAGATTCTCTTCCGACCCCGTTCTCGAAAGCATTACAACTTTTTCTCAGGAAATCCGGAAAAAATATCAAAACATTAGCAAGGATACAGTGGAAGAAATCGTAAGAGCGGAGGTCGGAAAGGGTATTCCTCATGGTACTTCGTGATGCCGGAATCTTTAAAGAAGATGAGGCGGGAAAAAGAAGGATTCAGAAGATTTATTGCAAGTCTTTTCGTAAATTACATTTTTCCTAAGGAGCAATACCATTTTTATTAAATCACGATAGAAAGCAGTTTGGATAGTTAAAGGAGCAAGATGGCAAAAAGAATTACAATGCAGACAGTATTACGGTTTTGGAGGGCTTAGAGGCTGTACGAAGAAGACCGGGAATGTATATCGGTTCCATCGGGAGTCGGGGCTTAAATCATTTAATTTACGAAATTTTAGACAATTCCGTGGATGAGCACCTGGCCGGTTACGGAACGGAAATCGATGTAACACTCGGAAAAAGACGGCTCCTGTACGATTCGTGATAAGGGTAGAGGAATCCCGGTAGATCGGCATCAAAAGGGATTTTCCGCGGAAAGAATCGTGATGACCACCCCATGCCGGCGGAAAGTTTGACAACTCAAGTTATAAAACTTCCGGAGGTCTGCACGGTGTAGGTTCTTCCGTTGTCAATGCTTTATCGAAATATATGCGTGTTCGGGTTTTCAGGACGGAAAAATCTATGAGGATGAATACAGCAGGGGCATACCTACGAAAGAGCTTGTGGACGGCCTTCTTCCGGTAGTCGGAAAGACGAGAGAGACGGAACGGAAACCTGTTTTTATTCCGGACGATACGATTTTTGAGAAGACTCGCTTCAAAGAAGATTGGCTGAAATCCCGCCTGCATGAGACGGCTTACTTAAATCCGAATCTGCATCTCTTCTTTAGAGATGAAAGAGGAGATGAGCCGGTAGAAATCAGTATTACGAGGCCAAACAGCATCGTTTCCTTTGTGGAAGAGCTGGTAAAAGGATTCCGAGAAGGCGGTGACTCCCGTAATTTATTTTAAAGGGAAAGAGTGAGAAGACCGAACTTGAGTGTGCTTTTCAGTTTACGGACAGCTTTGAGGAAAAATATTCTGGGATTCTGTAACGGATTTACACCGTAGAGGGCGGAACCCATATTGTGGGCTTTAAAACGAAGTTCTTGCAGCTTGTGAACGGCTATGCAAGACAGCTTGGTGTTTTAAAGGAGAAGGACCAGAACTTTACCAGGGTGCGGACAGCAGAAACGGTATGGTGGCCGTGCTTTCAGTGAAATACCCGGAGCCTGTTTTTGAAGGACAGACGAAGACAAACTGGCTTCCTTGGAGGTGGCGAAAGAGGTTTCCCAGATTACGGGAGAGGAGCTCGAGCGTTTTTTGACCGCAATGTGGAAATCGTAAAGGCGATTCTTGCCTGCTGCGGAGAAAATCCGCAAAAATCAGAAAAAGCAGGAGGAAAGGGCCAAGGTCAACCTTCTTTCCAAGTCAAAGTACAGTTTTGACTCGAACGGAAAAGCTTGCGAACTGCATTTCCAAAATGCGGAAGAATGTGAGATTTTTCATCGTGGAGGGAGACAGTGCGGGCGGTTCGGCAAAGACTTCCAGAAACCGTCACACACAGGCTATCCTTCCCTTACGAGGCAAAATCTTAAATGTGGAGAAAAGGCTTCCATGGATAAGGTTCTTGCCAATGCGGAAATCAAGACGATGATCAATGCCTTCGGTCTGCGGTTTTTCCGAGGGGCTACGGCAATGACTTTCGATATTACAAAGCTTCGATACCATAAGATTATTCTGATGACGGATGCCGATGTCGACGGCAGTCATATTGATACCTTGCTTTTTAACCTTCTTCTACCGCTTTATGCCGGAGCTCATTCAGGAAGGGCATATCTATGTTTCCATGCCGCCTCTCTATCTTGTGAGCCCGATAAAAAAAGTCGGAGAAGCCGCAGTACCTTTATGATGAAAGAGCTTTAACGGAGTATCAGAAGAAGCACGGCACGGAAGGCTATGACTTGAAGCGCTTTAAGGGACTTGGAGAAATGAATCCGAAGGAGCTTTGGGATACCACCTAAATCCGGAAAATCGTGTGTTAAAGCGGGTGGAAATGAGGATGCAAAGCTTGCCTCCCAGGTTACCACCATGCTTATGGGGGCTGAAGTGGCTCCAAGAAGAGAATTTATATTTACACACGCAAGAGAAGCGGAAATCGATACATAGAATAAAGGATAAAATATGGCAGAACAAATCTTAAGCACGGAATATTCCGAGGAGATGCAGAAATCTTACTTAGACTATTCCATGAGCGTTATAACGAGCAGAGCCGTTCCGGATATCCGGGACGGCTTTAAAAGCCAGTGCAAAGAAGGGTGCTTTTCGATATGGGAGAGCTTCGCGTCTTCCATGACCGCCCGACCTTAAAGTCCGCTAGAATCTGCGGTGATACCATGGGTAAATATCATCCGCACGGAGACAGCTCGATTTACGAAACCTTAGTCGTTATGGCGCAGGATTTTAAGCGTATGCAGGCGCTTATCGAAGGGGCAGGGAAATTTCGGCTCCATTGAAGGAGATTCTGCCGCAGCTCCAAGGTATACGGAGGCAAGACTGGAGGCTTTTACGGAAAAAGCCATGCTTGAGGATCTAAGCCTTTCCGTGCCTTTTCAGCCGAACTATGACGGCAAGCTCCTTGAGCCGGAGGTTCTTCCCGCAAAGATTCCGTATTTTCTTTTAAACGGTTCCGAGGGAATCGCGGTAGGTATGACCACCTCTACTCCCTCTCACAATCTGGCGGAGCTGATCAACCTGATTCTCGCCTACATGAAAAATCCGGAGATGAGCATGGAAGAAATGCTTCGTATCATGCCGGGACCGGATTTTCCTACCGGCGGAATGGTTGCCAATAAAGATGATTTAGCGGAGATTTACGCCACGGGACAGGGAAAACTACGTCTTCGCGGGAAAGCTTGTTTTCGAGAAAAAGCAGGGGAAAAATGACAGAGATAAGCTTATGATTACGGAGATTCCGTATACTATGGTCGGTGCCGGAATCAGTAAGTTTATGCAGGACGTCGCAGGTCTTTGTGATGAGAAGAAGATTACGGATATTACCGATATATCGAATCAGTCCGAGAGCAGGGGATTCGTATCGTTCTTGAATTAAAGAGCAATGCGGACATAGAGAAGATTGAAAAATATTCTCTACAAGAAAACCAAAGCTCGAGGACAGCTTCCCGGTCAATATGCTGGCTATTGCAAAGGGCAGGCCGGAAACCCTTTCCTTAAAGCGTGTCTTGGAAGAGTATCTTTCCTTCCAGGAGGAGCGGATTCATTCCAAGTTCGGAAAACTTCTGGAAAAGGAAGAGAAGAAAAAGGAAATTGAAGAAGGACTCATTAAGGCGGTGGATGTGATTGATGCCATTATTGCCCCTTCTTCGCGGTGCAAAAGAGCCAAAAGGAAGCGAAGAGTGCCCTGATGCAGGGGGACAGTTCGGTTCTGCAATTAAAAGACAGAGATCTCATTTTTCCTAAAAGGATATTGAGGGTTTTTCCTTTAGCGAGGTGCAGGCGCAGGCCATTCTCGACATGCGCCTTTCCAAGCTCATCGGACTGGAGATTTTGTCTCTGCAAAAGTCCTATAGAGAGACTTTAAAAAACATAAAGAACTATAAAGCGATTGTGTCTTCCAAGGAAGTACTGTATAAGCACCTTGAGGAAGAGCTCCTTTCTATTCGAGAGGAGTTCGGAAGAAAAGAGAAGGACGGAGATTCGGAACGCGGAAGAAGCCGTTTATGATGAAAAATGCCATTGAAGAAATGGATCTTTTCTTTGTGCAGGATCGCTTCGGTTACGGAAAGCTTTTTGGAGCCGCAGGTTTACCAGAGAAATAAGGAAAGCATAGAGGCGGATTATCCTTTGTTCTTTCCTGTAAGAATACGGATCGTCTTCTTTTTCTTCACCAGTGAGGAAATCTCCATCAGGTTAAGGTTTTTGGACTATCCCTTGGCGAAATTCAAGGATAAGGGTATCCCCTTGGATAATCTCTGTAAATTCTCCTCGGATAAGGAAGTGGTGCTTTCCGTATTTTGCAAAGACGGAACTTTTACAGGAAACCTTACTTTTCCTAAGCAGAAACGGCTATGGAAAAGCGGGTAGAGGGCGCGGAATTCGATACCCAAAACCGTTTGGTGCAGGCAACGAAGCTGGTGGACGACAGCTTGGTGGCGGTTCTTCCGGTAAAGGCGGAGGAACAGCTTGTTTTGGAGTCCGAGGATTCCCTTCTTCCTGCGTTTTCCTGTAGAAAGAGCTTCCTGTGCAGAAGAAGACCGCAAGAGGTGTCTGTGCCATGAGCCTTAGGAAAGGAGACAGCGTAAAGTCGGTTTACCTTCTTTCCGAGCAGACGGAGCTTAAGCTTTCCGGAAAAATCTGTCATGTCTAGACTGAAGCTCGCAAAGCGCGGAGGAAAAGGGGCAAAACACAGCTAAAAAGGATTTTTCTCTTTAGAGGGAGCATGGTACAATGAAAAAAGATTGTATAAATTGAAAAACAATTTGTATACAATAAATATGTCTTAGTGTTACGAAGAGATTTGACGGCGCATGACAAGCAATAAGACAATGAGAAGTATAGAAAGAGGGATAAAATGGAAAAATTTAAAGTAGGAATACTAGGGGCAACCGGAATGGTGGGGCAGAGATTTGCCACACTTTTGGAGAATCATCCTTGGTTTGAATTAGCTTGTCTTGCAGCTTCTCCCGCTCCAAGGGAAAGACCTATGAGGAGGCGGTAGGGAGATAAGTGGAAGTTGGACATTCCCATGCCCGAGTCTGTTAAGAAGATGGTTGTAAAGGATGTTTCCGATATTGAATCGGTAAAGGAAGGCTTGGACTTTTGTTTTCTCCGCTGTGGATATGAAGAAGGAGGAAATCTTGGCTATCGAGGAAGCCTATGCGAAGGCGGAACTTCCTGTGGTTTCCAACAACTCCGCACACCGCTGGACGGAAGACGTTCCCATGGTTGTACCGGAGATTAACCCGGAGCATTACAAAATCATAGAAAGACAGCGTAAGCGCTTGGGAACCAAGAAAGGCTTTATTGCGGTAAAGCCGAACTGCTCCATTCAGTCTTATACTCCGGCCTTTGCGGCATGGAAGGAATTTGAGCCGTATCAGGCTGTGATTTCCCACTTACCAGGCAATTTCCGGGCGGGAAAGAATTTTCGAGACCTGGCCGGAGATGGTGGGCAATATTATTCCTTATATCGGCGGTGAGGAAGAAAAGTCGGAGAGAGAACCCTTGCGTGTTCTTGGTACCCCTTACAGAGAAGGGGCATTGCCTTGAAAGAGGATCTCGTTATCAGTGCGCAGTGTATTCGTGTTCCCGTTTTAAACGGCCACACGGCCACCGTTTCCGTTTCTTTTAGAAAGAAACCGACGAAGGAAGAGTTGATTTCCGCACTCAGAAATTTATAAGGGGCTTCGCAGGAGAGAAACTTGCCCTCCGCACCTAAGCATTTCATTCAGTATTTAGGGGAGGATAATCGTCCTTCCGTTTTGGAAGATGTAAATTATGAAAAAGGGAATGGGCATATCCATTGGTCGATTAAGAGAGGATCACCTTTTCGACTATAAGTTTGTCGGTCTTAGCCATAATACTTTAAGAGGTGCCGCGGGAGGCGGTGTGCTTTCTGCGGAGACGTTGGTTGAGCTCGGTTATATTACAAAAATAAGATAGTACACAGTTTACGAGTAATGCTCTTTAAGAATAAAGACAGGAGGATGAGGGAAAGAAAAGAGACAAGGCAAAGTGATTTTCTTTTCTCCCATCCTCTTTATCCTAAAACGTTTCAGGAAAACAGAAGGAGGAGCGCATGAAGGTTCAAAAAAATTGGGACATTTTGTGGACGGAAGAGAGTTCATCTTTTTACGATGGAAAAATAAAAACGGAGTAAAGGCGAGCTTCACAGACCTTGGCGGAGTTTGGCTTTCCTGCTTTTTCCCGAATCGGAGCGGGAAGGAACTGGATATCCTGCTTTCCGTGGAAAACTGGGAAGACATTATGGAAAATCCCGGACACATGGGGAAGTGGTTGGGCGAAAACAGTAATCGTATCGCCGGAGGAAAGTTCAGTCTGAACAAGAAGGTATATCAGCTTTTCTTAAATGACGGACAGTACAGCAACTGTCATTCCGGACCTGACTATTATGGAAGACGTCTCTTTTAATGTAAAGGAAGAAGGGGATAATACTTTGACGCTATCCCTGTTTTCCAAGGATATGGACCAGGGATTTCCGGGGAGATTTGGATTTTTCCGTACGCTATACCTTAACGGACGATAATGAAGTGAAGATTCGCTATAAGGGGCTTTCCAATAAAGATACGGTGATGAATTTTACGAATCATGCCTATTTTAACCTGATGGGACATGATTTCGGATCTCTTTCCGAGCATGAAATTCGTCTTTATGCGGACAGCTACACGCCTTCCGATTCTCACTTAATTCCACGGGAGAGATACGCAGTGTGGAGGGAACTGCCTTTGATTTTAGGACGGAAAAAGCGATGCTTGATACAGAACGTCTTAAGAACGAGCTAAAAGCAGTTGGGGGGTATGATCACAATTTCTGCATAAGAGACTATGACGGAACACTCCGCCGCGCGCCGAGGTTTTCTGTAAGAAATCCGGCATTGCCATGGAGGTGGAGACAGATTGCCCTGGGGAATTTTACAGTTCTACACGGCAAACGCGATGTCTGCGGATGGCCTTGGAAAGGGGGAATAGACTATGGAAGGCATAGCGGTTTTTGCCTGGAAACGCAGTTCTATCCCGATGCGGTAAAATAAGTCGAACTTCCTTTCTCCGATTGTGAAGGCGGGAGTCGTGTATAAGTCGGAAACGGTCTACCGTTTTTTAGAAGATTGATTTAAAATGAAAAAAATTATTTATTGCGGAGAAGCCTTCCGTTGCCAAGCAGTTTGCGGAAGCTCTTGGAGTAGCAACAGGAGGGGAAACCGCGGCTATTTGGAAAATCAGGACTATATCTTTACCTGGTGCGTAGGGCATCTCATCAGTATGAGCTATCCGGAAAAAAATATGATGAGGAATTGAAGAAGTGGAAGATGGAATCTCTTCCATTTATTCCGAAGGAGTATCTCTACGAAGTGATTCCTTCCGTGAAGGAGCAATTTTCCGTCGTTTCCGCTCTTTTACAGAGGAAAGACTTGGAAACCATCTATATCTGTACCGACTCAGGGAAGAGAGGAGAGTATATCTATCGTTTAGTTGCTTCCCAATGCCCGGAGATTCATGCGGAAGAAAAAACGAGTATGGATTGACTCCCAAACCAAGGAAGAAATTCTTCTGGGGAATTCGAGAGGCGAAGGCGAAGGCGGCCTATGACAGGCTGGGAACGGCTGCTTATCTTAGGGAGCTAAGGAAGATTATCTCATGGGAATCAATTTCTCCCGTGTGTTGACCCTCCGCTACGGAAGAGAGCTTGCGAGAGCACTCGGCAAGGAAAAAAATCCACCGTTATCGCAGTGGGAAGAGTGATGAGCTGCGTTTTTAGCCATGATTGTACAGCGGGAAATGGAGATTCGCGCCTTTCAAAAAGACGAGCTTTTGGAAGGTTCTCGGAGATTTCAGTTTGGACGGGAAAAATACAGCTCTTTCCTGTGAATTTCGAGGAAAGGACGAGAGTAAACACTATAGAAGTCCGACTTATACAAAAAATATGGGCTTTCTACAGGAAGAAAAAGCGAAAGCTTTTCAGGAACTCTTTAAGCCCTATCCACGGGAAGGGATAATTACAAGTTTGGAAAAGAAAAAAAGAAGTCAAGAATCCGCCTCTTCTTTTTAACCTTGCGGAACTGCAAAAACGAATGTGCCAAGATTTTAAAAATCAGTCCCGATGATACCTTAAAAGCTTGTGCAGGAGCTTTATGAAAAGAAGCTTTGCACCTATCCGAGAACGGATGCCAGGGTACTTTCCACAGCGGTTTCCAAGGAAATAGAGAAAAATATCCGCGGTCTTTCCACGTTTCCGGAATATCTTTCCCTTTACAAAAGATATTTTGGAGCGAAAAAGCTATAACGGGATTGCTAAGACGAAGTACTGCGACGATAAAAAAATTACCGATCACTATGCCATTATTCCTACAGGACAAGGGAAGATCCCAGTACAATAGCCTGGGAACACTTCAAAAAAGGTCTTTGATTTTATTGTCCGCCGCTTTCTCTCTATTTTTATCCATCCGCAGAATATAAAAATACAATCTTTCTATTACGGTTTTTAGAAGAAGAGTTTTTAGCGAGTGAGAAGCGACTCGAAAAAAACCGGGCTACCTTCAGCTCTATGAAAAAAAGCATAGAGAAGGAAGAGAAGGAAGGAGATTCGGAAAATGAGGGAAAACAGGTGAATGGCCTCTCCAGTCTTTCCGGCTTAAAAAAAGGGTTCCAAGATTTATCTTATGAATACAGCTTTAAAAGAAGGGGAAACTTCTCCTCCCAAAACGCTATACTTCAGGAACGATGATTCTGGCGATGGAAAATGCGGGAAAGTTGATAGAAGATGAGTCTCTTAGGGAGCAAATTAAAGGGATCCGGGATAGGCACCTCCGCAACACGTGCCGGGATTCTTACCAAGCTGGAAAAGAATGAATATATTCATTTTGGATAAGAAGAACCAACAGCTTTCTCCGAGTCTTTTAGGAGAAAAAAATTGTGCAAATTCTTTGGAACTCCATTCCCTCTCTGTTAAATCCGACACTCACCGCCTCTTGGGAAAAGGGGCTTTCCTATGTGGAAGAGGGAAGATTGAAGAGAAGGAGTACATGGAGAAGCTGGAAGATTTTGTACGGAAAAACACGGAAAAAGGTAAAATTTGCCTGACAAAAAGGTATAGGAAACGAAAAGCAATAGGAACGAAAAGCAATATGGAGTAGAAAAAGGATTTTTAGTTCCTATTGAAAGGATACGATAGAAAAGGAAAGCATGAAAAAAAGAAGCTAGTACAACAAAGAAGCTCTTTCCCGAGCTGAAAGCACCCTATGACAGCCTGCTACAGGATACACTCTATCCTTGGGAGGCACTTCCGAGGATTAAAGCTTGGATTAAAGCCTTACAAGAAAGTCTGTCAGATGACTATAATGAGGTAAAAGCCGGGAGTATTTATCCATAAAACAGTTAAAAGCTTTATCCGAATGTCTATTTTGGAGAAAATATCATTATTATGGAAGAATGTGAGCTAAGGCCGGGGGCTTTTTACGGGAAAAAATGTTTTTGCAGGAGCCGGTTCCGTACTCGGAAACAGTTGTGAATTTAAAAATGCGGTACTTTTTCCCGCACGTGCAGACTCCGCACTACAACTATGTCGGAGACTCCATTCTGGGGGAATATTCTCATCTTGGCGCAGGGGCACTGACCTCCAATGTGAAATCGGATAAGACACTGCTTTACGATACATTTTGAAGACAGGGGAGATAGAAACCGGCCTTAAAAAGTTCAGGGGCTATTCTTTCCCATCATGTGGAAGTAGGTTGTCAAAGTGTTTTAAACCCGGGTACAATTATTTTTCCCATACGAATATCTATCCATTGTCCGCTGTAAGGGGTATAATACCGGGTGGCTCAATTTATAAAGATAAAAACACGATTGTGAAGAAGAGAGGAGAGGAATAGCAATGAATCAATTTGGTGAAAATGTATTTATTTTTGGATCACCCCTGATTACCCATAAAAATCTCCATTTTAAGAGATAAGACAACAGGAACCAATGAGTTTCGTCAGCTTGTGGAGGAAATTGCCATGCTTATGGGGTTTGTGGCGTTATCCGACCTTCCGATGACCAAGGTTCCGGTGGAGACTCCGATTGAAAAAGCGGAAACCTATGTAATTGCGGGAAGGAAACTTGCTATTGTTCCTATCCTTCGCGCAGGTCTCGGTATGGTTTCCGGACTGACAGCTTTGGTGCCATCCGCAAAAATCAGGGCATATCGGTCTTTACAGAGATGAAACGACACACAAGCCGGTAGAGTATTTTTGCAAGCTGCCGAATCCGATTGAAGAGAGAATTATCGTAGTTTGTGATCCTATGCTTGCCACGGGAGGATCCGGTGTGGATGCCATTAATCTTATTAAGGAACATGGTGGAAAGAAGATTAAGTTTGTATGTATCATTGCGGCTCGGAAGGAATTAAGAAGTTGCATGAAGAGCATCCGGATGTGCAGATTTATGTAGGAAACTTAGACCGGGAATTAAATGAAAATGCGTATATCTGTCCGGGACTCGGTGACGCAGGGGACAGAATTTTCGGAACGAAATAAAAAGAGGAAAGAACCTTCTTTCCTCTTTCAAAATGCCGCTGGCCGGACTTGAACCGGCACGGTTTCCCGCTTGATTTTGAGTCAAGTGCGTCTGCCATTCCGCCACAGCGGCAAGCGCTATAAAGAGTAGCACATTTATTTTTCTTTTGCAAGCATTGTTTTTGTTTACCATATCATTGTACTTGGACACATTTAGCGGGGAGTGAATTGTGAACTGCTTAGAAGCCAGAAAATATATTTATGATTTTGTACAGGGAAATTGGGAAGAGGATAGCCTGGAGGATTTTTTTTACATCATATTGAAACTTGTCCGGATTGCAAGGAAGAGCTTCGCGTGACACATATGATTTATCATGGGTTAAGAAGTCTGGACGGAAAAGAAAATATGTCGGTGGAACGTTCTTATCGAAAAGCTGGAGGAAGGCGCTGAACATTTTCTGCTCAGAGAACATTTTTTTCTGTAGTACGAATTAGCTCAGAAACGATTGTCTTTTTGGTCGCTTTTTCTTTAGCTTTTTCTATTTTATTGCAGGATATTTTTTTCTTTTCTATAAAATAGCTTGTCTTATTCCTTTGCATTGGAAATAAAGGGAAGATTTTAGTAGTATCAGAGTAGGAGGAGTCTTTGAACCGAAATAAATTGTTGTTAATCGACGGCCACAGCATTTTATCCAGAGCCTTTTACGGTGTTCCCATTTTGAGTAATAAGAGGGGGTTCCCACAAACGGTGTTTTTGGGTTTTTAAATATTTTCTTTAAAGAATTGGAATTGGAAGAGGCGGAGTACGTTGCGGTTGCCTTTGATATGCCTGTGCCGACCTTTAGACATAAGATGTTCTCAGACTACAAGGGAACGAGGAAATCTATGCCGGAGGAATTGAAAGCAGACAGGTTCCGATTTTTGCAGGAGCTTCTTACCGCCATGAATGTTCCGATTTTAACGCTGGAAGGTTATGAAGCAGACGATATCCTGGGAACGGTTGCCAAAAAGAATGCAGGAAGAGGGAAAGGAAGTCACCATAGTTTCCGGTGACAGAGACCTTTTACAACTTTCCGATGAGCATATCAAGATTTCCTTCCGAAGACGGCGAAGGGGAGACCAATATTTACAACTACTACCCGAAGGATGTGGAAGCGGAGTGGGGCGTTAGCCCAAAGGAGTTTATTGATGTAAAAGGCTCTTATGGGGGACAGCTCCGACAATATCCCCGGGGTTCCCGGTATGGGAGAAAAACGGCAACGTGGATTATTGCCAAAGTATCACAGTATTGAAAATGCTCTTTCTCATGCGGATGATCCGGAATTCAAAGTGCCCAGAAAGCCGAAGGCGGCAGAGGATTTGAAAACTCATTTTGCGCTTGCAAAGTTATCCAAGACCCTTGCAACCATCTGTATTGATGCCCTGATTGCTTTTCGCTTCGAGGATGCTAAGTTGGAAAACTATGCGAATGCGAAGAGCCTCTCGCTTGTGAAAAAATGGGAGTTTCGCTCTCTCGATTCCCCGTTTTTCTTCGGAAAATACAGAGGAAAGTCCTGCTTTTCAATTAAAAGCCATGGAAGGATGTCACGGATCCTTATCTTTTTCAGATTGTTGTAAAGGATGCCGTGAAGCAGGGAGAGATAGGTCTTATTTTTAGCAGAGGAAGAAGAGAAGCTTCTTTATCTTGCACTTTCCGAGGAGCGTCTTTACCGTGTTCCATTAGTATTGCGGAAGTAAAGCTTCCGGAGCTTTTTTGAGGCCTGTAAGATCTATACTTTGGAAAGTAAGAAGGAGATGCACCTCCATGAGATATTCACGGAAGGAGAGGTCTATGATTTAGCGATTGCCGCCTATCTTTTGAATCCTCTGAAAGAGTCCTATTTCTATGATGATTTGGCAAGAGATTACCTTTCTCTCATTTTACCCGGGAAAAAGAACTGAAAGACAGCCGGGAAGAGGGAATTTATCAGGCGCTCATCGCGTTAAAGGCAAAGGACAGTATTTTCTCTACATTAAAGGAAGAGGGACAGTGGGAGCTCTATGAGAAGATTGAACTGCCGCTTGTAAGAACGCTCTATTCTATGGAAAAAGACCGGCATTTTGGTGGACAAGGCGGAACTTCTCTCCTATGGAAAGGTTCTAAAAGAGAAAATTGACGAGCTGCAAAAGGACATTTATGCCATGGCGGGTGAAGAGTTTAACATTAACTCCCCTCAGCAGCTTGGTGTGATTTTGTTTGAAAAAATGGGAATAGCGGGAGGAAAGAAGACGAAGACGGGCTATTCCACGGCAGTGGACGTACTGGAAAAACTTTCGGAGGACTATCCGATTGTGGCGAAGGTGATGGAATACCGTACCTATGCGAAGCTGAATTCCACCTATGCGGAAGGCTTACTGAACTATATCGGGGAAGACTCCCGTATACACGGTGTATTCCAACAGACGGTTACGGCAACGGGAAGACTTTCCTCAACGGATCCGAACTTACAGAATATTCCGATCCGAACCGAAATGGGAAGACATTTCCGCTCCGTATTTATTCCCAAGGAGGGCTGCGTATTTTTTTGGATGCGGATTACTCCCAGATTGAACTTCGTATCTTGGCTGCGCTTTCCAAGGACGATAAACTGATTGAAGCTTATCGTATGGATAGAGATATTCATAAAGTTACCGCTTCCCAGGTTTTCCATGTACCGCTCGATGAAGTTACGGATGAATTAAGAAGAAACGCAAAGGCGGTTAACTTCGGTATTGTATACGGCATTTCTGCTTTTGGGCTTTCCGAGGGCCTAAGTATAGGGCGAGCTGATGCGAAGGAATATATAGAACGCTATTTTACGACCTATCCGAAGGTAAAGGAGTATTTGGATTCGGAAATAGCCTTTTGCAAGAGAAAACGGATATGTGAAGACGGTTTTCGGAAGACGTCGTCCAATCCTCGAAAATTCATGCTTCCAACTTTATGAAGAAGCTTTCAGTGAACGTGTAGCTATGAATTCTCCGATTCAGGGTACGGGCTGCGGATATGATGAAGGTAGCCATGAATGCAGTTTATGAAAAACTTAAAAGGAAACGAGCTTCAGAGCAGAATTGTTTTGCAGGTTCACGATGAGCTTCTTTTGAGGTGCCGAAGGAAGAGCTTGAAGAAGTAAGAGAAATTTCTGGTTTCCTCCATGGAAAAATGCCTTTGACTCTTCCGGTTCCCTTCCTTGTGGAAGCAAAAGACCGGGAAAAATTGGGAGGAAGCGCACTAATGGAAATCGATAAGAAGGATATTCTTCCTCTAAGCTTTTTAAAAAATCCCCTATACGGGATCCTTTCAAAGGGATACGCTATCGCATTGAAAAACAAGAGGAAGGAGAAAGTAAATCACTTCTGTCTATACTTGGCCGGAACCCTATGCCTTTTCGCATACGCCGGAGGAAGAGAAGGAAAAGAAAAAGCTTCCCGTTTTCCGATGAGGGCTTGGAGGAGATTCGCCTGTATCTGAGCAGTTTAGGGAAATGAGTAGGAATGCTTTTTGTTTTGTCCTACTAAAATAGAAAAAGCAGGACTGAAAAGATTGTTTCAAAACAGCTATAGGAAAGGTGATATTGCACATTGCATAAGAATGGTTTAGCGGAAAAAGAAAAAAATTTAGCTGAGAATATTTCGGTAGAAAATTCTTATTTAGCGGAAAAAGACTGTTTTAACGGATAAGAACGGTAAAATTTGAAAAGGACATTTTGGCTGTAATAGGCGGGATGGGCGCGGAAAAAGTACGGTGCTTTCCGTTTTAGAGCGGAAGGGCAGTATGAAAGGCTGGAAATGGACAGGATGGCGAAGGAGTTCTATAAGGATAAAGCATTTGTAAAGGAACTTTCGTCTATACTGCCGAAAGAGGTTTTTGCTGAAGAAGGGGAATTAAACTTCCTCTTTTTCGCGCCCTTCTTTAAAAGAGGAATCTTATAGAAAAGCGGTGGAGGAAAGAGTTCACCCGCTTGTCTTTCACATGGCGGAGCAGGCTATTTTCAAGGCAAGAAAAGAGGGGAAAAAGCTTGCTGTAGAGACGGCTCTTCCGAATGCGCATTTTTCTTTCTCTTTGTGATGCCGTTCTTTTTGTGGATTGCCCATGGGAGACGCGGCTTTCCCGCCTTACAAAAAATCGGGGGTATAAAAGGGAGGATGCGGAAAGAATGATGGAAGCACAGGGACATTGAAAAGTATAAGAAAAGAGCGGACTTCGTACTTTTTAATGATGGAAACAGAGAAAGGACAGAGGATGCGATTCGCCAGTTTATCCAGCGGTTCTGATGGAAACCGCAGCTATATCGGACAGAAGAGGCACATATTTTAATCGATTGCGGAGTGGGAATTCGCACTATAGAGGCGGGACTGAAGGCCTTGGATTTATCGCTACAAGACATTGATGCCATTTTCCTTACCCATGAACACTTTGATCATATTAAGGCACTGGGAAGTATTCTCAGAAAAGAGGAAATTCCGGTTTACGGAAGCCTCGGAACCTTACAGGGAACCTTACTTTGTAAAAGCTTAAAGGATTTTCCGAAGGAACTTTTGAACCCGATTTTTGACTGATCAAAAATTCACTGTAAAAAGACCTCGATTTATTGCCTTTCAGTATTCATCATGATACAGGGGAACCCCTTGCTTATCGCGCCGAGTCGGGAGAGAAGCATTGTGCCGTTGCTACAGACCTCGGGAGTTATGACGAGTACACAATCAACCATTTGCGAGATACGGATGTCCTCCTTTTGGAGGCGAACCATGACATAGAAATGCTGGAAAGGGACCCTATCCCTTGGAACTAAAGCGTAGGATTCTTTTCGGACTTCGGACACCTTTCCAACGAAAGCAGTGCGGCCTTCTGGAAAAGGTAGTCAGGGAGTACCCTTAGGCAGGTCTTTTTGGGACATTTAAGCAAAGAAAATAATACTCCGGAGCTCGCTTTACAAACGATTCGGAAGAAGCTTACAGCAAAAGACTTACCGGTTACCGTGGCAAAGCACGGAGAGATTTCAGAAATTGTGGAATGGTAGAAGGGATAAATAGCACGGGCGAATTGGGCAATAAAGCCAGCTCTTTTTTACTTTGTATAATTTCTTGCTTGGATTTGGAAGAGCTGAGTTTTAGATTTGCACTTACTCAATAAGGAAAGGGATTATAGAAAAATGATAGACGGAAAAAGTAGTAGGAGTAGTTACCGAGTTCAATCCTTTTCATGACGGGCACGCCTATTTTTTTACAAGAAATCAGAAAAATTTGCACTGGACTATATTGTTGCCGTGATGTCCGGAGACTTTGTGCAAAGAGGGGAACCGGCCTTTCTTTCGAAATGGGAGAGGGCAAAGAGTGCACTTAAGAAGGGCGTGGACCTCATTATTCAGCTTCCTGTCCTTTTTTCTCTTTCTGGGAGTCTTGACTTTGCTTATGGGAGTGTCAAGATTCTTTCCGAACTCGGTTTTATCGATCAAATTGTTTTCGGATCGGAATGCGGGGACTTGGAAAAGGCTTAGGGAGACAGCTACATTTTTACGGAAAGAAGAGGAAAATCCTGAGTATCAGAGCGAAGTTTAAAGAATACCTTGCAGAAGGAGACAGCTATCCGAAGGCCAGGGAAAAGGCTTTAAGTCTATATTATCCCGGAGAAATCCTACCCAATGATAATCTTGGCATTTCTTATTTAATGGCAGCAGACATTTTGCAAAGTCAGATAGAATTTGGCGTGATACAAAGAAACCCCTGCCTTTTTCCTCCGCCCATGCAATACGAAACGAAAAAGGGGAAAAAGCGAAGAATGAAATTTCTGCATTACAAAGTGGGAAAAAGCGGGATAACGTCCTTGTTTCGGAGAAGGAGGAATCTGCGGACGGAAGAGAACCTATGGAGACATGGAGTCTTTAAAGGACTTCCTCTTATACCGAATTCTGGAGTTGGAGAGGGAAGGGCAGAGTCTATCTTCGTTTTTGGATGTCAGCTCGGAGCTGGAACAGCGCATTTTAAAAGGATAAGAGAAGGCGGGGCTTTACGAGGAAAAAGAAAGTACAGTGGAAAGATTTTATTCAGAGCATTAAAGGAAAAATCACACCTATTCCCGAGTGAGCAGGGCTCTCTGCATGTCCTTCTTCATATTCGAGAAGAGGATATGAAACAGGCTAAAGCGAAAAACATTCCCTACTTTAGGATTCTCGGTTTGCAGTAAAAGGGCGAAGTACTGCTTCCTCATTTGCCGGAGAATTCTATTTTTCGTCTTGGACACAGTCTTCAGGAAAATTCCGGATTAAAAGACAATTATATGATGAAAATAGACCTGTTCGGAAGAAAAAAATCTATCAGGCAATTTATCTTGATGCGAAGAGGAATATCGTGAGTTTTTCTAAAAATATGATAGGATAAATAGCAGTGAAAAGCACCGAATTTATATGGTGAAGGAACAAACAGGTTTCAGGACTTGAAAGAGTAGGGATGACTAGAGAGGAATTGCTTTTATGAAACTGATTTATGCGATTATCAGAAATGACAATGAAGATGATGTGATTCAGGCTTTAATGCAGGATCATTTTGTAGTAACCAGACTTTCACAACGGAGGCTTTTTGAAAAAGGAAATACGACGCTGATGATTGCCGTGGAAGACGGCGATGTAGATCGATGCATCGATGTCATCAAGGCACAGTGCGGAAGAAGACAGGAAATCACGGTAAATATGCCGTATTTGTCCGGCAGTTCCATCATGAACTACACCACAATGCCGATGAATGTGGAAATTGGAGGAGCCACCATCATGGTTGTGCCGTTGGAGATTTGAAAATATTAAAGGAAAAGAAAGACTAGAAGGAATACAAAAATAGGAAAATTGTTCTTATTACGGTATTTATCGGATTCTGTCTATTTTTCTTTTTCCAACCGATAGCTTTGCTATAATAGTAAAGACGAATTTATGCAACCAGCAGTTCGATCTATGTTATTTTGTGAAAAAAGATAAGTATATGAAAAAAGAAAGAAGGAAGTTATGTCATTTTATTGAAGATGTTAAAAGCAAAAAGCTAAGCCAATGATGAAGACGATTGTACTTCCCGGAAGCGGAGGATAAGAGAACGCTGGAAGCGGCTCAGCAGATTAAAAAAAGAAGGCTTTGCAAAAGTTTGATTCTTCTGGGAAATAAAGAAACGGTGAAAAGGATGCCCTGTAACTATGGTTTTGGATTTATCCGGCATTGAGGTTGTGGACCCGAAGACTTCTCCTTCTCTGGATGATTATGTTACACGTTTAGTGGAACTGAGAAAATCTAAAGGAATGACGGAAGAGGAGAGCAAGAAAGCTTCTGACGGAAAGCAATACCTACTTTTGCCGTAATGATGGTGAAAAAGGAGATGCGGACGGTCTCGTTTCCGGTGCTTGTCATTCAACTGCGGATACCCTTCGCCCTCTTTACAAATTTTAAAAGACCAAGCCGGAACCAAGCTGGTATCCGCATTCTTTGTTATGGTTGTTCCGGATTGTCCCTATGGGAAAACGGCACTTTTTGTTTTCTCCGACTGCGGCTCTAAATCAGAATCCGACAGCGGAAGAGCTTGCCGCTATTGCAGAGTCCTCTGCAGAATCTTTCCGTTTCCTTGTTGGAAAAGAGCCGAAGGTGGCCATGCTGTCCTACTCCACCATGGGCTCCAGCTAGCATGATGATGTGACAAAGGTTCAGGAAGCAACGAGAATTGCAAAGGAAAACAATCCGGATTTACTTTTGGATGGCGAGTTGCAGCTGGATGCGGCACTTGTAGAATCGGTTGCTTCTTTAAAAGCACCGAATTCCAAGGTTGCAGGGTCATGCCAATACTCTTATTTTCCCGAATCTGGATGCGGGAAATATCGGCTACAAACTTGTGCAGAGACTGGCAAGGCGGAAGCGTACGGACCCTATGACGCAGGGGCATAGCAAGACCCGTAAATGACTTATCCAGAGGTTGCAGTGCAGAGGATATTGTAGGAGTTGTTGCCATTACCGCAGTGCAGTGCCAGCTTTACGATTAAACATAGTCGTAGTTCTTAAACGAATATCGAAACGATATTCGAAGAAAAATACATCATTTTTGGAGGTTCTATGAAAATCTTAGTAATTAACTGTGGTTCTTCTTCTCTGAAGTATCAGCTCATTGATATGGAGGGAGAGAAGGTATTGGCTAAGGGACTTTGCGAGAGAATCGATTCAAGGATCTCGTATGAAGCATGAAGTTCCGGGCAAGAGGACTATATTGTAGAAACCGATATGCCGGATCATTCCGTAGCGGTAAAGTTGGTTTTTGATGCCTTAACAGGAGAGCATGGCGTCGTAAAGTCTGTTGATGAGATTAATGCAATCGGACATCGCGTTCTCCATGGAGGAAATAAATTTACCCAGAGTATCGTTGTAAATGAAGAGGTAAAGAAGGTTATCCGTGAGTGCTTTGATTTAGGACCTTTACATAATCCCGCAAACCTGATGGGAATAGAAGCTCGTGAGAGAGTTGTTCCCGGAAAGCAGAAACGTGGCTGTTTTTGACACCACATTCGGAATGACCCTTCCGGAGAAGGCGTACTTCTATGCGATTCCGAAAGAGTACTATGACAAGTATGCGATTCGTCGTTACGGTTTCCATGGAACCAGCCATGCTTATGTTTCTGCAGAAACGATTCGTTTTGGCGGATTGGATCCGGAGAAGGCAAGAGTTATTGTTTGCCATTTAGGAAACGGTGCTTCTATTTCCGCATCCATCGGCGGAAAAGCAGTAGATACCTCCATGGACTTACCCCGCTTGAGGGGTCTGATTATGGAACTCGTTCCGGAGATATTGACGGTGCCGTAATTCAGTTTATTGCCAACCATGAGAACAAGAGTGTGGATGAGGTTCTCAATATTTTAAATAAGAAATCCGGTGTACTCGGGATGACCGGTATTTCTTCCGATTTTAGAGATATCGAGCAGGCAGCTGAAAAGGGCAATCATATGGCTGAAGTGGCACTGGACGCTTTCCGTTACAGAGTTGCCAAGTATATTGGGTGCTTACGCGGCCGCATATAGAACGGTGTAGGGATGCTATTGCCTTTACTGCAGGAGTCGGAGAAAACGATAAAGGTGACAAGAAGACTGGTAGTAGAACAGTATCTTGCATACTCGGTGCAAAAGATTGATCCGGAAAGAAATGACGTCAGAGGAAAGGAGACTTTGATTTCGCAGATGATTCCAAAGTAAAGCTCTTTTTCCTGATTCCCGACTAATGAGGAGTTGGCAATTGCAAGGATACACAGCGTTTAACACAGTAGTTCGAAGGGAAGATTCCGTTACTTTCGTAATTTTTGCTTGCTTTTTATACGAAAGATAGTGTATTTTATCATGAGTGTGTTTTTCGACGGAGATGTTCTTTACTATGGAATTTCCGTTTAGGTGTGGGGAAGAGCTACACTACGATTAAAAAAAGCATGACCAAATCTACCGATTCCAATTCAGTTAAGACGGGAGGTGTAAATATGTCTATTTGTCCAAAATAAATCATCCAAGGCCCGCAGAGACAGCAGAAGAGCAAATTGAAGATGGGTGCAACAAAACCTTGTTAAGTGCTCCAAAGTGTGGTGCTTTGGTTATGCCTCATAGAGTTTGCAAGGCTTGCGGATCTTATAACAAGCGTGAGATTATCAAAGTAGAGGACTAATGAGAAGAGGAGTTTCCGTGAGGAACTCCTTCTATTCTTTCCAAGTATTGCCGTAGGGGGAGCAATCACGCTTGTAACGGTGTTAAAGTGCTGATTATAGATATTTCTGTTTTAAATTGTACTCAATTTAAAAACAGAAATTATTCCTAAAATTACTGGACTTGTGCACAATCTAATGATAATATACCAGCAGAGTAATAACTCAAACACTTAAGTTTACGTATTAGAAAAAGGAGAATTATCATGAAGAAATATATGTACAGTTTGTGGTTATATTTATGATCCGGAAGTGGCGAAGAGGGTGCAGGAGTAGCTCCCGGACAGCTTGGGAAGATGTTCCTGAAGATTTTCGTTTGCCCGCTTTGTGGAGTAGGGTAAGGATCAGTTCGAGGTCTCTGAGGATTAAGGAAGCTCAACATCTGAAAAGCTGGAGAAATCGATTGTACGTGAAGATCAGAGGAGCAGTAAAGATGTATTCATACAGAAAAATTACCGATGATTTACTATATGTGGGGGTGGATGACAGAAGACTTCCTCTTTTGAGAAATCTTTTTCCTTTGGAGAGTAAGCTATAATTCTTATCTGCTTTTTAGATGAGAAGACCGCTTTGTACTGGACACTGTGATCAGACGGTTTCACATCAGTGAGAGAATGTTGAGCATCGCCTTTTAGGGAGGGTAGAACGCTGGATTATCTGGTGATACATCATATGGAACTGATCATTGCGGTTCTTTTGAGGACTATTTACAGCAGATATCCGAAGTTTGTGTATCATTTCCAATGATGAAGACATTTCAGATGCTGGAGCAGTTTTTCAGCTTACAATTCCGGAAAAATCAGAAGGTTGTAGTGAAAGGACGGAGAAGCATATCTCTTCTGGAAAAACATAATTTTAAATTTATTTTTGCACTCGATGGTGCATTGCCTGAGGTTATGTTTTCCCTATGATACTACCGATTCTATTCTTTTCTCAGCATGCTTTCGGTGTATTCTGGGTTGTAATAACGGTACATTTGTACGCTGATGAACAGAAATACAAGAGATAAAGACTCCCAGATGATGCGAGACGTTATTATGCCAACATTGTTGGAAAATATGGCCCAGCAAACACAGGGCTGCATTAGTCTCTTCTTTATCGATTTCATAGGATTTGTCCCTTGCATGGACCGATTTGGAGAAGATATTTCGTTTATGTCAATAAATATGATTTGTGGTCTCGCTATGTTCCGGAAGAACAGGCAGTGCTTATTTTATATAATTCCGTTTACGGTCATACAGAGTCTATTATTCATCATTTTGCTTTGGAACTCGGAGCAAAAGGAGTCAAAAATATTCGCATCTACGATGTTTCCAAAACGGGTTTCCTATCTGATAGGAGAGGTTTTCGTGCAAGTCATCTTTGTGTTTTAGGGCTACGACTTATAACAGCGGTCTTTTCCCGAGAATGGAAAGTCTTTTGACGGATATGAAAAATTTAAATGTACAAAACCGTAAAGAGTGCGCTTATAGAGAACGGTGACTATGGGCTCCGCAGAGTGCAAAGCTTCTTAGAGCCGTTTTGGACAGTATGAAGGATATTGCGTATATCGGGGAACCTCTCTTACCGTGAAATCGGCGACAGTAAACAGAGAGCTTTGGAAGCCCTAGCGGATAGCTGTGGCGAAAGACCTTCAGCCTTAACAGCGATTGTAGGGTAACGGTTTTATCCGAATTTCTACTGATCTCCAGAGTTTTCATGGGTAATCCGCTTAGTTCTAAAGAAAAGAAATACAGAAAAAGAAAAGCCATAAGGTGGAGCAGAGCAGCCTGTGGCTTTTACGCTGGCCCAAAATTTCTTGTAGTAGAATAGTAGCGGTATAATCAGTCTAGATTTTGCAAAAATGGGAGAGATATGAGGAATAAAATCTTTTCTTTGGATGTCTGATTATATCTTTTCCGCCTGTGGTGATAAAGCACTGATTAAGCATAGCGTAGACAAAACGCCGGAACTTGAACAGCATGAATCTGAACTTGCAGAAAAAGCGAGGCATGAAGAGTCTTTGGCACAGGAAAAGTTATAGAGGCCAGAGAAAGAGCGTGGATGAAGAAGAAAAAGCTAAGGAGGCTTTAGTTTGGAAGAAAAGTATAACTACAGAACGGTGTAAAGTCAGAGGAATCTATATCGACAGATACCGCAGGTTCAGAGAGAATGGAGGAAATACCTAATTCTGGCGAAGAACACCGGGATTAAATGCGGTAGTAATTGATATAAAAATGATCAGGAGCAGAATCAGTTACAGGATGAGATAATCCGGAAAGTCAAGGGACGACGCTGATCTGAACATCATTTCCGACATGCCGGCTCTATTAGATTGTTGTCATAAACAGGGGCCATACTGTGATTGCCACGTTTGGTCTGTTTTTCGAGATCCGTATATTGGAACAAAACATCCTGAG
>BNJV01000526.1_pt1 | contig 56405 bp, 70 predicted proteins | sample 8540591 | NCBI WGS metagenome assembly BNJV01 (sample SAMD00202457, study PRJDB9452) | human saliva metagenome | host: Homo sapiens | reverse complement strand
TTGTACCGATGATTTTATCGCGCTTGCGCCTCAACATCTGCTTTTTGTGAATACAAAGGTTGCCTTTTGTTTCCCCAAAAACTCGGTGAATATCTGATTTCAAACGAGGTGAAGTCCTTCGGCACCTGATAACAAATGATACCGCTCATTTTCTTCCCGGCTGCCACATTTCCGTCCAACTGACCGATGCTCTTCCATTCCGGAATCTGAGGCCCCAGAAAATCCTGATTGACAGTATAGTCATCACAGTAAGCATCAAACGACATGATGGAACTGACACCGATATCGTGTGAAGACTGATTGTCAATATCAAAAGACTAACCCAAGGAAGCATTTTTCCGTCTTCGGGATTTAGAATTGCCCGTCACCGTTGGAAGTGCGTACCGAAGAGACCCTCACCTGAATCCCGTTAAAATCAGCGGTATCTCCGATTCCAAAATTATCCTTGGCAGCTTCCGTTGCCTTTTTCTGTCGCCTTTTTCTGTTTCTGCAGTTGTCTCCGTGTTATCCGTCGTTACAGTTGTTTCCGATGTCTCTGTTACCGTTGACTCAGATGCCGCAACTTCTACCTTTTTGTGGATCCTTGTCACCGCCCCCGCCAATCATTGCAACGAATACAAAAAGCCGACAACGCCGAGAATAATCCACTTTAGCTTTCCGCCCTGCGACTTCCTACAATGCGGGCATATCTTTGCATCCGCTGCGATTTCAGATTTTGCAATATTTACAAATCTTTGTCTTATTACTGCCTTTCATCTCAAAATCCCCGTATTCCCAAAAATTTTTCGACCCATGTTGTAAGAATACGTTTTTGTCAAGCTTATGTTCTTGCACTATACACAAAAGGTAAGTGAATATCGGCAATCTAACTAGCGGAGTCTTTATACAACACTTCAAAAAGGACTTTCCGGCATTCATGCCGAAAAGTCCTTTTCCTTTGAATTTAATTCCCGCTTGCCACGCGCTCGCTCATATACATCTTGGCATCCGGATGGCGCTGTAACAGCGTCACCGGGAAGGAAGCGCTGACTTCGCCGTAAGCCGCGCGGCGAATGACTGAGTAGTGCCAGTCGCGGAACATGCCGAGACGCACCTTCTTTGCCGAGAGAATCTGCTTCATGCCGATGGTCACGCAGAGCGAGGGCATGTCCTCAAGCGCACCGCGGAGGTCGCCGATCGAGTTCACCGCGCGGGTCTCCGGCGCAATCGTGCGGACGCGGGTCGGCAGCGCCGCAAACTCCTCGGGGAAAGCTCCGGCTGGGGCTCGTTGAACGCAAGATGGCCGGTGATGCCGATGCCGCCGAAGCAGATATCCGCGCCGCCGAGCTTCTCCAGCAGTTCATCGCCCTTCTCCGGGTGATGCGGATCCGGGAAAATGCGCTGCTCTTCCGGAATGTTTAACTCCGGCGCAATCTTGCTGTATACGGTTCTCTCCATGAAGCCGCGGAAAGAAAGTCTGTCCTCCTTCGGAACCCACTCGCCCTCATCGGTCAGGTACTCGTCCATGTTAAAGAACCAGCAGTTCTTTAACGAAACCTTTCTCTCATTCACCAGGCGCACAAAAAAATCGGGTAGTGTCCCACCGGTCCCACCGGGCAGATAAACACCGTGCGGCGTCCCGCCGCATTGTTCTTCTGAATCTCCTCTACCATCTCGAGTGCAAGCTCATAGAACGCCTCTCCCGGCTCCTTGCAGACAACAATCGGAATTTTTGCGTCCTTTCCGAGTTCCTCTCTGCCGATTTCATAATACGAATGATACGAATGTCCTGCCATGATGCCTCCTTCTCTGCTCTCTGTTCTCAGTCAAAATTGCAAAACGCGCCGCGAAGCATGACGCGGTGAATCTCATCGTCTTTTAAAATCAAGAGATCTGCCCGCTTGCCCGGGGTGAGACTCCCGATTCTCTTCTCCTCCCCGAGAAGGCGCGCCGCATTCTCCGAGAGCAAGGGAACCAGTTCCGCAGTCGGCCGCCCCGTAAACTTCCTTAAGTTCCGAAAGGCGCGCGCCATGGTGAGCGTGCTTCCCGCGCGGGCATCCCCGTGCTTTAAGCGCGCATCGCCGTCCTTCACCACGACCTCGTTGACGCCGAGCATATACTCGCCGTCCGGCAGTCCCGCCGCCATGATGGAGTCCGTGATGGCAATCGCGCGGTCAAGTCCCTTCGCCTGTAAGTAGAGGCAGATGCTGCCCGGGTGTAAGTGGAGACCGTCCGAAATCATCTCGCAGTAGACCTCTTCCGAGGCGAGCACCGCACCGAAAATGGCCGGCTCGTGGCGGTCAAAGGCGCGCATCGCGTTACCGGTGTGCGTCGCCGCACGCGCGCCCGCAAAAATAGCCTGTTCCGTGGTCCGGTAATCCGCATCCGAATGCCCGAGGGCCGTGACGATGCCGAGGGCACGGAGCTTCGGAATCAGCTCGATGGCACCCGGCAGCTCGGGCGCGAGCGTGATATAGCGGATGTGCCCCTCTGCCTTTTCCTGGTAGCGGGCAATCAAGTCATAGTCCGGCGTGCGGAGCAGACTCTCCGGCATCGCGCCTTTGTGCTTCGGAGACAAAAACGGCCCCTCTAAGTGAATGCCGAGTAAATCGGCACCCGCGTGCGGTAGCTTCCTCCAGTCGAGAAAGGCCTGAATCGCGCGCTCTGTCTGCTCTTCCGTATCGGTGAGAATCGAGCAGAGAAAGCTGCCCGTCCCCTGGCGGGCAAAAAAACGCGCCAGTTTTTCAAAGTCCTCGGCGCTCGCCGCATTGACATCCACGCCGACCGCACCGTGCGTGTGAATATCCAAGAAAGCCGGTATGACCGCCGCGCCGCCGAGCTCCAGCACTTCCTCATTCGCAAGCGGCACAAGACCACCCGCGGTCTGCGGCGAAAACGCTGCGATGGTCTCGCCCGTCACGCGGAGATCCCCCGATACCAGGCGTTTTTCGTAATAAAAAGAGCCGTTCTTTAAGAGCATTTCTGCCTCCCCTCTTGTCCGAACCGTACCTGCTCCAGTGTAGTCCATTCCCGGCACTTTCTCAAGTCTAACGACAATTCAGGGCCTTTGATTTCGCTTTTTTCTGTGCACTATTATGCTATGCGATTTTCAAAGTCGACACAGCCTCCCACATTGTCAACAAAATAGCAAAGTCACCTCCGTCCACCGATGATGAGATGAAACAATCTCCGGTGTCGTTCCTCCACGGAACCTGCGCGCAAATTCGCATCGGGACGCAGCTGTCGCCCCGCTCCGGCTATTATATATTTCTAATAATATTTTGTATTTTTCAGCCGAATAAGCAACACTTTTAACCGCATTTTCAGGCATCCCGCTCTATTTCTTAATCGTTTTTACCGTAAATCTTTACTTTATTCCCCGAATAACTGTTGAAAAAGGCGACAGCCGTGCGTTAAGATTTACTTGCATGGAGGGGAGGTGTCTGCTGCAGAAGAGAGGACTATTGTGAAAAAATTAAGGCAGTTTGCAAGCCTGGTACTGACTGTGGCAATGGCTGTTTCGCTCTGTGCCTGCGGCGGCGCAAAGAAGGCGGAGACCAAGAAGCTGAAGGTCGGCATCTCCTGGTCGGAGGACAATCTCGACACCGCGAAAGACGACTACTGCAACGCCGTCATCAAGGCGGGCGGCGAACCCGTCTATCTCAAGCAGTTCAAGACGGAAGAAGAGGCAGCGGCAGCCCTGAAGGATCTGGATGCGCTTGTCATGACCGGCGGCGAGGATATTGATCCCTCCTACTATCATGAGGACAAGGATCCGCTCCTCGAGAAGACCAACGAGGCGCGCGATGTCTCCGACTATGCGCTGATTAACGCGGCCATCAAGGCGGATATTCCGACGCTCTGCACCTGCAGAGGCATGCAGTTCCTGAACATCATCTGCGGCGGAACGCTGTATCAGGACTTCCCGTCCAAAGTCGAGAGCGACATCATTCACCGCGACCCGAACCACAAGGTCTTTGTGTACCACGACATCACGGTTGACGGCGACAACATTGTGGCGGATGCCTTCGGCGGCGCGGGTACCTATGAAGTCAACTCCTGGCACCACCAGGCTGTGGACAAGCTCGGCGATCACCTGAAGGTTGTCGCAAAATCGGCCGACGGCATCATTGAAGCAGTCGTGAAGGAGGACAATACCTACTTCATGGGACTGCAGTTCCACCCGGAAGCGCTGATTGTCGAAGACGGCAAGGATGCCTATCTCCCGTTCTATCAGAATCTCCTCAAAGCGGCAGAAACCAAGAAGCAGAAATAAACCGTTTTTGCATCTGTATCGGATTCAAGGTTCCTGATACCTTATGACTGACCATACGGCAGCGACATCGCCCCACGAAAAAAGGAATCCCGGATAAACTTCGGGATTCCTTTTGCTTGCAAACGCTAATTCAACGGCGCTTTGCCGCCAAATACTTCTTTCGGTAATACAAGAGATACGCGGCATTGATCAAAATGCCGAAGGCGGTTGCGAGCGGCGCCGCGTAGCCGATGTGCTGCAGACTTGCATCCGGCTGAATGCTCATGAAGAAAGAGAAGGGCAGGCGGACCAGGAAGACCTGCAACATCCCCTGCAGCATGGACCAGACCGTCGCCTCGTGTCCGTTGAAGTAGCCGATGAAGGCAAAGAGCACCGGGGTTAAAAGGACTTCCGGCGCAAAACCCTTCAGATAGGAAAAGCTCTTCGCGATGACGGCGCTGTCCGCCGTAAAAGGCGGCCGAGAGGAGGTCGCCGTGCCGGAGCACCAGGAAGAAGACCGCGATACCCGCGAGCTCGCAAATCCACATGCCGGTCACGGCAGCCTGTCCGGCGCGCTTCTCATTGTCCGCGCCGACATTCATCGAGACGAAGCTTGCGAGCGACTGCATGAGCGCGCTCGGCACCAGCATAATGAACCCGATTAACTTGCTCGCGACGCCGTAACCCGAGGAGGCCTCCAGGCCTCAGGCGATTCACAAAGGCGCAGATTGCGACAAAGGAGCTCTGGGTCAGCAGCTCTTGTAAGGCGAGCGGCAGGCCGATTTTTACGATGCGCGCGCTCTGCTCGTTCAGACGGAAATCCCGCCGGTGAAAGCGGAAGGTGAGCTGCTTTTTTTCCGAAGCATCGCAAGCGAAAAGAGCACGCTGAGTGCCTGCGCCAGAACGGTCGCGAGCGCCGCGCCCGCCACGTTCATGCCGAGCACCGCGACAAAGAGGAGGTCGCCGACCACATTGACCGCACAGGCCACACTGACAAAGAGGAGGGGCGAATTGCTGTCCCCGAGTCCGCGGTAGATGGCCGCAATCACATTGTAGGCGACAATGAAGAAAATGCCCGCGCCGCAGATGCGGATATAGTCCGCCGTGAGCTGTTTTGCCTCCGCGGGCGCCTGCATGAGAGCGGCGAGCGGCTCCGCAGGGAAGCACAAGGCATTATGGGAAAATAAGGGTTAGCCCGCACTTGAATCGGCAAGTTAAAAAAATTGGGCAAGCGATGCAAACAAAAAGAGCCGCGGCGAAAGTTTCCTCTCGTCGCGGCTCTCTTCACATTCCGATTCTACACTTCCAGCTGAGCGCCTCGTTTCTTGCCTCCACGAATCTTCGGTATATGCCGTCCTCCCGAAGAAGTTCCTCGTGGGTTCCGCGCTGCACAATGCGCCCGCGGTCAAGCACGAAGATACAATCCGCCGCCCGCACGGTCTTCAGGCGGTGCGCAATCATTAAAACCGTCTTCTCCTTGGTGAGCGCCGCAAGCGCCTCCATGAGTTCCTTCTCGTTCTCCGGATCCACGTTGGCGGTCGCCTCATCGAGAATAATGACGGGCGCATCTTTCATAATGGCTCGCGCGATCGAGATGCGCTGCCGCTCCCCGCCGGAGAGCGAGGCGCCGTTCTCGCCGATTACGGTATCATAGCCCTCCGGAAGCGCCGTAATGAAGTCGTGGCAGCAGGCCTGTTTTGCCGCCGCAATGACCTCTTCCATCGAGGCCTCCGGCTTTCCGAAGCGTATGTTGTTTGCGACCGTATCGTGAAACAGGTAAACCGACTGGAACACAAAGCTGAAATTTCTCCATCAGCGCGTCAATCGAATAGTCGCGCACATCTTTTTGATCGAGGCACACCGCTCCGCGCTGCACATCCCAGAAGCGGGCAATCAGCCGGCAGAGCGTTGTCTTGCCGCTGCCGGACGGGCCCACAAAGGCCGCGCTCGTGCTGGACGGAATGCGAAGCGACACACCGTCGATCACCTTCCGGCTCTCATATGCAAAATCGATCTCTTCGAGTGCAATGTCATGCGTTTTCGGCGTATAGGCCTCGCCGTCAATCTCCATCGACGGAAGCGAGAGTATCTCCTGTCCCTCTTGTGACGCAGAGATCCACCATGCGGAGCAGCGCCGAATAAGCGCCCATGCTCGAAAAGTCCGCGAAGGCACCTGAAAAGGCCATGACCATCATGAGCACCGCGGTGATAAGGCTCATACTTCCGCTCAGATAAAAGCGAAGCGAGGCAAGCAGGATGCCGAGTCCCGTGAGCTTCAGCACCCCGTTTTGCAGCGGCATGTAGCGGTTTGACGCGAAACTCCAGATCGGTCATCAAGCGGGCGGATTCCGCAATGCTCTCCTTCAGCTTTTGCTCGGACTCTCCGCTCAGCCCGTAGGACTTCACCTCGGAAATCCCCTGAATGTACTCAAGCACATTCTCGACAAGCCGGGTATCATTCGCTATTTTTTTGACCGGACAACGCCTCGTTGTTATGCTGCATGCGGGCGTTAATCAGGGCAAAGAGCAGCGCCCCGATCAGGGCAATGAGACCGATCCGCCAGTCAAAGAGCAGAAGCATCAGCAGAATGAGCGCCGTATTGAGCAGCCCCTGGGTGGTCTGCATGACCACGCGGGTCGCCACATCGCCGAGCAGCTCCATCGTGTTGGTTGTGACCGAGCTGATATCGCCGAGGCTTTTTCGGTTAAAAAAGCCCATGGGCAGAAAGCGCAGCTTTTCCGCGATTTCGATGCGCTTGTTTGCGCACTCCCGTAGCCCGCCCGGCACTGCAGCATGGCCTGCTTGGCGCGAACGCGGCCTCCGCGAGCATCGCCGCCGAGCAAGAGCAGGAAACTGAGGCGTATCGTTTTTCCCGTCATGCTGTTTTCCGAAAAGCCGCGGAGTATGAGGCTGATGGCCGGGTATTTCAGCACTTCGCAGAAGGCAATCAACACGCCGAGCCAAAGCGACGCATAAAACATGCGCCGGTGTTTCGGGGAACAAAAAGGCAAAAGAACTTTTTGAGTGTCGCAATCATTCGGACAGCCCTCCTTCCTCCGAGCAGTCTCTTGCGCTGCTGTGTGCCTCCCACATCTTCCGGTAGAGCGGACTCTCCGCGAGCAACGCCGCATGGGTTCCGCACGCCGCAATTTTTCCGTCCTGCACGACGACAATCTGATCCGCGTTTACAATGGTCGAAAGCCGGTGCGCAATCACCAGCAGGGTTTTATTTTGCGCAAGCCTTGCCACGGAGCGCTGAATCAGCGCCTCATTTTCCGGATCCGCATAGGAGGTCGCCTCGTCCAGAATGAGGAGCGGCGCGTCCTTCATCATCGCGCGGGCAATCGAAATGCGCTGGCGCTCACCGCCCGACAAATGCGCCCCGCTTCCGCCGACCACGGTGTCAAAGCCCGTTCTCAAGTTCCATGATACAGTCATAGCAGCCGCTCTCGCGCGCAACCGCTCCGACCTCGGCATCGCTCGCCCCGGGTCTTCCCATGCGTATATTTTCGCGCACCGTCGTGTTGAAGAGAAAGCTGTCCTGAGAAACATAAGCCACTTGCCGGTTATAATCCTCCGTCGAAAGTTCCCTTAAATCGACGCCGCCTAGGGTGATGCTGCCGTCTCCGACGTCCCAGAGAGAGCGACCAGTTTTGCAATGGTCGACTTGCCGCTTCCCCGAGGGGTCCGACCAGGGCTGTCACCTTTCCCGCCGGAATGTCGAGATCAATCCCGTGCAGAACTTCCTTTGTCCCCGTAGCCGAAACGCACATCGCGAAGTCTGACTTCACTGTCCGTCGGCAGGGCGCGACTCTTCTCCGGACGCGAGAGTTCCGGGAGCGTAAGCACGGCGTCGATCTCACCGAAAATCGAGGTCGCCTTCCCGATGTCGTCGCTGTAGCTGAGCGCCGTGATGAGCGGCGTAATCGAGGCCGCAGGAAAGAATCAGTATCATCACGTAGTCATGAAACGCGAGCGTGCCCTGCATCACAAAGACCGCGCCGAGCGGAAGCACCGCGAGCAGGGTTGCCGGTGCAATCGTCATGCTGAGAGAAAAAGGCACGATGCTTGCCCGCATCCAGTCGGTAAAGCTGCGCGCGTTCTCCTCGGCCGCGCGCGCAAAGCGGGCATAGGAGCTCTCCGCCTTGCCGAAGGCCTTGATGACCTCAATGCCGCCGATGTACTCGACCGCCGTGTCATTCAGCACCTTGGTGGTCTCCTGCGTTCTGCGGAACGGGACGCTCGTAATCGCGAAAACATCGCCATTAGGCAGAGCAGCGTGAGCGGCAGGGGTCGCGAGCGATAAGAGCGCCATGCGCCAATCGATGCGGCAGAGATACAAAAACATGAGAAGCGGCGCAAGCAGGTTTGCCGTAAACTCCGGCACCACATGCGCAAGGGTCGTCTCGATTGCATCCGTTCGCTCAATCATGATATTTTTGAGCGCGCCGGACGGTGTCTCGCGCACCGTTCCGAGCGGCAGACGCGCAAGCTTTTCGCAGAGTTCCGTCCGTATCCCCGCAATCAGCGCGAAGGTCGTTTTGTGCGACAAGTTGGTCGAGAGCGTGTGAAAGAGGATACCGAGCACGATAAAAACTGCCATGCACCCTCCCTCTAGGAGAAATACGTTGTAATTACGTTCTCCCTTAAGGAGCTGCTTTACCATGGTGCCCATCACAAAATACGGGACCATGGAGCAGAGAACCCCGATACAAGCCAGCACCACGCTCTTCCGGTAGCTCGCTTTACTCACCGCCGCAAACTTTGTCACATAGTAGAAAGAAGCTCGCCATCCTCCCTTTTTCCGACTCATTTTGTTTGCTTGCTTCCGCCATACATTTCTCCCCCTTCTTCGCCCGGACCGCGGTTCGTTCCCGTGGGCCGAATCCGTTGATTTCGGCTTGGTTATATTTCACTAACTTACTTCAATGATAGCACTGCGCTTTTTTAAATTAAAGTCGCAAAACCGCTTTTTACAAACTTTTTTAAACCGTCACTTCTTTCCGCCGAACATCACTTGACACGACACGCTACTGTGTCGCTTTTCCAACCCTTACCGAAACAAAGCCCCTCTTTCCGCTGATATGTACCCAGAATTCTGGACACATTGACTATCGTTAGGCACCGCAACTGGATGCTATCCTGTATTGTACAGGAGGCATCCAGTTTGTTTTCTTCTGGATTCTCCTGTTGTTATAGTAATCGATATAATCATCGACTGCAGTAACAAATTCCTCAAAGGACTTGAACTCTTGCTCATGTCCATAGAACATCTCATTCTTCATCCGACCAAAGAACGACTCCATAATGCCGTTATCATGGCAATTCCCCTTTCTGGACATCGACTGTGTGATGCCATGCTTCTCAAGCTCGGTTCGATAGTAGGCGTGCTGATACTGCCAGCCCTGATCTGAATGCATAATCAAGCCTGTTAACTTTGGGAACTTTGCAAATGCCTTATCCAGCATGTCCTTAATCTGTTCCATATTAGGATGCAGCGAAACATTGTACGAGATAATCTCGTTCCCGCACATGTCGAGGATCGGAGAAAAGTAGCACTTCCCCCATCCCATGTTGAACTGAGATACGTCTGTTGTCCATTTCTCGAGGGGTGTGTCTGAAATAAAATCCTGTTTAAGGAGATTGTCAGCGGTCTTGCCCACCTCACCTTTGTAAGAATGATACTTCTCCTTCGGACGCTTGCCGAACAGTTCCATGTCGTGCATGAGCCGCTGAACACGCTTGTGATTGACCTCAAATCCACGATTATGCAGCTCCGCCGTAATTCGGCGGACACCATATCGCTGCCGGTTCTCATCGTAAATTCTGCGGATCTCTGCGGAAAGATCTGTATTCCTGAGAGCAACTGCGTCAGTCCTGCCAAGTTCATAGTAGTAGGTGGACCGGGACATTCCCATTGCTGTCAGCAGGTACTTCAGTTTGTATCCTCTGTCGCGGAGTTCTTTGATGATCGCTGCTTTCTCGCCTTGAGTCGCGCAGCTTCCTTTTCTTCTCTCAAGGCGATCTCTTTTTTTATTACTTCGTTCTCGGCCTTAATCAAGGCGTTCTCTTCACGAAGCCGGAGGAGCTCCTCGTATTCACTCTCCTGGAGTTTTTCTGGGATTGTTGATATTTACTTTCTTCATCTTCGCAGGATCCTTTGACTTGCGGCCTTTCTTCTTACTTACAAGTCCATTGTACCCGTAAATCTTATATTTTTGCACCCAGTCATAGAGCAGACGGCTCTCAATGCCGGCCTCTAGCGCAACGGACTGTGCCGTCCTCCCGGCGAGAACCTTTGTGATTAGCTTCAGTTTCTCTTCAGGCGTCCACGGATGCTGCTTTCCATGCTTTAGGACCTGAGGGGCCATTTGCCTTTTTCGGCACGAGCCCATCGACGAATCATGACGTGAAAGTTACTCGGATCGTTGTAACCCTCCGGTGTCTCTGGCCATTTCCCCTGTCGATACAGGTCGACACACATCTTCTTGAATTCATAATCATAGCGCATGATAAAACCCTCCTTACTGTGACACTTTCGTGTCCAGTAAAGAGGGTACATATCACGCCGCAGCAAAGTCGTTTTCTTTTCAAAAATCTCCGGGCACGGCTTTCGCCGCCCCGGAGACCATAGTCATGTCCGCGCGTTTCAAATCAAGCTTCCGGCTCAGAGACTCTTAACGCCGGTCACCTCGTAATCCTTTTCTTCCACTGCCTGCTTGAGCGCCTCGTCGCTGACCTCTTTGCTGAGCTCCACGACCGCGTCGCCCTTTTCATGGCTCACCGCAGCGCTCTCAACGCCCGGCAGAGCCTCGAGCGCCTTCTTGACCGTCGCCTCGCAGTGTCCGCACATCATACCCTTGATTGTAAGTTCCTTCTTCATAAAATCTCCTTTCGCGCTCTTTTCGGCGCTTGCGGCTTCCAAGAGCCGCCCTGTTTGGTTTACCGTAACATGATGCCGCAGCGGCTTGTCGTGCCGCGCATCGTGCACGCGGAACAAATTAAGACGCAGCGCATTGCTCACAACGCAGACACTCGAAAGGCTCATTGCCGCCGCACCGAGCATCGGGTTCATCGCGATGCCGAAGAAATGCAGGTAGGCGCCCGCCGCCGTCGGCACCAGGAGCACATTGTAGATGAGTGCCCAGAAGAGATTCTCCAGAATGTTCCGATAGGTCGCACGGCTCAAACGTATCGCCGCCGTGACATCCGTGAGACGGCTCTTCATCAGCACCACATCCGCCGCGTCGATGGCCACATCCGCGCCCGCACCGATCGCAATGCCGATGTCGGCGCGAGTCAATGCCGGCGCATCGTTAATGCCGTCGCCGACCATGGCGACCTTGCCCTTTTCCCGAAGCGCCCGGATCACAGCCTCCTTGCCGTCCGGCAACACGCCCGCCACGACCTCGTTGACACCCGCCTGCTTTCCGATCGCCTCGGCCGTCTTTTGGTTGTCGCCGGTCAACATGACCACATGGATGCCGAGCTTTTTCAGCTCTGCGATTGCCTCTGCGCTGTCCTCCTTCATCGTATCCGCGACCGCGATTACACCGAGGAGCTCTTGTCCCGCCGCAAAGTAGAGCGGGGTCTTACCCACCGCCGCGAGCGCATCTGCCGCTGTCTCAAGTTCCGCGGGAATCGCGACCTTGCCGCGCACAAAAACTCAGATTTCCGGCAAAGAGCGTCATTCCGTTTTTGCACAGCGCTTAAGCCGTTGCCGGGAAGCGCTGCAAAGTCATCGACCTCTTCCAAAGGAAGGCCCTGTTCTTTCGCATAGGCGACGACCGCCTTCGCGAGCGGGTGCTCGCTCTTTGCCTCGAGCGCGTAGGCCGCGCGGAGCAGCTTATCCCGGTCGCCGTTTGCCAGCACATCCGTCACGACCGGCGTTCCGTTCGTGATGGTGCCGGTCTTATCGAGCGCCACAATCTGCACATTTCCGGTTTCCTGCAAAGCCTCAGCGTTCTTGAATAAAATACCCTGTCTCGCGCCGACACCGTTGCCGACCATGATGGCGACCGGCGTCGCGAGGCCAAGCGCACAGGGGCAGCTCACCACGAGCACCGCAATGCCGCGCGCCAGCGAAAAGCCTATACTTCCGCCTGCGAGGAGCCAGATTACGGTCGTCACGACCGCCACCAGAATGACCGCAGGCACAAAGACGCCGGAGATTTGATCCGCGAGTCTTGCGACTGGCGCCTTGGTCGCCGCCGCATCGCTGACCATCTTGATGATCTGCGCGAGCGTGGAATCCTCACCGACTCTGGTCGCGCGGCACTCAAGGAAGCCCGACTGGTTCAAGGTCGCGGACTTCACCTCATCGCCGACCGCCTTGTCGACCGGCAGACTCTCACCGGTCAGCGCGGCTTCGTTGACCGCGCTGTTTCCCGCGACCACAAGGCCGTCCACCGGGATATTCTCGCCCGGCTTCACGCGGAAGATGTCGCCGACCCGGACACTGTCGACCGGAACCGTGACTTCTTCGCCGTTTCTTACGACCCGCGCGGTCTTCGGCGCGAGCTTCATGAGCGACTTTAAAGCACTGGTCGTCTTACCCTTCGAGTAGGCCTCGAGCATCTTGCCGACCGTAATCAGCGCGAGCACCATGGCGGCCGTCTCGAAATAAAACTCCATCATGTATTCCGTGACCTTCGCCTGATCGCCGTCCACCACGGCCCGCGTCATCAAAAAGAGAATCACGGTTGAGTAGAGGAAGGCCGCCGAAGAGCCGATGGCAATCAGCGCATCCATATTCGGCGCGCCGTGAAAGAGGCTCTTAAAACCGTTCACAAAGAACTTCTGATTGACGACCATGATCGCCGCCGCAAGGAGAAGCTGCAGCAGTCCCATTGCGACATGGTTCCCGTCAAAAAAGGCCGGGAGCGGCCAGCCCCACATCATATGTCCCATCGTGAGATAGAGGAGCGGCAGGAGAAACAAAATCGAGGCGATGAGCCGCCGCTTCATCTTCGGCGTCTCCCTGTCCTTTAAGGCATCCTCTTCGGCCGCAAGCTTCGCCTGATAGCTTCCGTGGCTCTGCTCTGCCGCGTCTTTCTCGGCCGCGCCGTAACCCGCCGCCTCGACGGCCCGTATGACCTCGCTCGATGTCACATCTCCCTCAACGCCCATGGAGTTTGTGAGCAGGCTCACCGAGCAACTCTTTACTCCCGGCAGCTTTGACACCGCCTTCTCGACCCGCGCCTGGCAGGCCGCACAGCTCATTCCGCTGACTGTGTATTGCTTCATCTTACCTTCTTTCTTATGCCTTTCCCGTCCGCTACCGTCCGCCTCACTTCATCAGCTTCTGCAGGGGTTCTGACCAGCTCGTCCAGCTTTTTCCGTGTTGCCCTCGCGCACATCTTCCGCGACACAGGACTTTAGGTGTGCCGCGAGCAGCACCTTGGTAAAGCTGTTCAGCGCGCAGTTTGCCGCCGAAACCTGGTTCAGGATGTCGATGCAGTAGGCATCTTCCGCGAGCATCTTCTTCACCCCGCGTATCTGCCCCTCGATGCGGTTCAGCCGGTTTAAGAGCTGTCTCTGCTCTTCTCTGTCCCGCACCTTTTTCATCCCGCTGCAATGAGGACAGGCCGTCTCTTTGTTCTCTGCCACACCGCACCTCCTTCGTTTTTCGTATACCCCGGTGGGTACCCCTTATCTGCCGCTATCTTATACCCCCACCCTGTATCTGTCAAGTATCCGGTTCAAAATAAAAAGCCGAGGCGGAATTCCGCCTTGGCTTTTTTATCTCAGCGCCCGAGCTCCAGGAGCCGCGCGAGTTCCGTAAAGTCTGTCTTTACGAGCACGCAGTTGCCCAGCGTTTTCGGCTCAATCAGCGTAATCTTCTCGCCCCGGCGCTTCTTGTCGGCGCGTGCCGCCGCAAGGATGCGCTCGCTCGGCAGCTCCGTGCTGTTTGGCAGCTTATATTTTTTGAGAAGCTTCTCCAGTATCTTCTCACAGCTCTCCGGGCAGCGGCCGTCCCGCACCAGCGCCCGCGTCATAATCGCCATGCCGATTGCGACACAGTCGCCGTGGAAAAGCTTATAGTTCATCTCCCGCTCGATGGCGTGTCCCAGGGTATGCCCGAAGTTCAAAATCTGACGCTCGCCGAAATCCTGCTCGTCCTCCGCGACCACATCGCGCTTTAAGCGCACACACCGGGCAATCACGCGCTCCCGCTTCCGCTCGGCATCGTCGGTCAGCAGAAGTTCCAGGAGTTCCTTACTCCGTATCATGCCGTACTTGATGACTTCCGCCATGCCCTCCTCAAACACTTCTTTCGGCAGGGTGTCGAGGGTCGTAATGTCGCAGAGCACCAGATAGGGCTGCGTGAAGGTGCCCACTAAATTCTTGCCCTCCGGCAAATCCACCGCGGTCTTTCCGCCGACCGAGGAGTCCACCATGGCGAGCAGCGAGGTGGGAACCTGGATGCAGGGTACCCCGCGGAGGTAAAGGGAGGCCGCAAGCCCCGCGAGATCTCCGGTCACACCGCCGCCGAGCGCAATCACAACATCCTCTCGCGTGAGTTCCTGCTTCGCGAAGAAGGTCAGGAGTTCAAGGAGCGTCCCCGGATTCTTTGACGCCTCTCCGGCCGGAAAGGTAAAGGTCGTCACCGCAAAGCCGGCGTCCCGCAAGGTCTCTTCCGTGCGCCTCGCATACAGCGGTCCCACATTGGAATCCGTCACGATGACCGCTCTCCGCCCGCGGAGCAACGCCGCCGCCCGGAGCCCGAGCTCGGACAGCACGCCTTCTCCAATGATTACTTCATAAACCCTTGAAGCCCGCACCAGAACCTGTTCCATACAGTCCCTCCTTTGACCCGGCGCTCCGCACCGGCTTATCTTCGCTGTTTGCTTGCTACTTTTTCCCGCGCTCAGGCATTTGCCTCTTCGGTTGCCTTCCGAATCAGCGAAATCGCACGAGACACATCCGCGAACTGCTCCGGGCGCAGGGACTGCGCGCCGTCCGAGAGCGCGTGCGACGGGTCGTTGTGTACCTCAATGATGAGGCCGTCCGCACCGGAGGCGACTGCCGCCATGGCCATGGGTTTCACGTAGCGCGCCACACCCGTCGCGTGGCTCGGGTCCACGACCACCGGGAGGTGCGAGAGCTCGTGCAGCACCGGGACCGCCGAGAGGTCCAGGGTATTTCTGGTCGCCGTCTCATAGGTGCGAATGCCGCGCTCGCAGAGAATCACGTTCTCGTTGCCCGAGCTCATGATGTACTCGGCGCTCATCAGGAACTCCTTGATGGTGTTTGCAAGACCGCGCTTTAAAAGGATGGGCTTGTTCAACTTGCCGAGTTCCTTTAAGAGTTCAAAGTTCTGCATGTTCCGCGCGCCGACCTGAATCACATCCACATCCTCAAAGAGCGGAATGTGCTCGGCACTCATGATTTCCGTCACAATCGGAAGACCCGTTGCCTTCTTCGCCTCAAGCAGAAGCTTCAGTCCCTCTGCCTTTAAGCCCTGGAAATCGTAGGGGGAAGTGCGCGGCTTGAACGCGCCGCCGCGGAGCATGGTTGCGCCCTGCCGCCTTGACGCTCTGCGCGACAAAGATAATCTGCTCCTCGCACTCCACCGAGCAGGGACCCGCAATCAGTCCGAAATTGCCGTGACCTATCTTCACCTCCGGTGTCACCTCAACCACCGTGTCGTGCGGGTGGAACTTGCGGTTTGCCTGCTTGAAGGGCTCGGAGACGCGCTTCACAGCCTCGACAATGTCAAAGCTCTTCACCTGATCCTCATCAATCCGGGAGGTATCACCGATGACGCCGATGATGTTTTTGATAATCACCCTCCGTGATGTGGGTCTTGAGACCCTTTCTCTCAATCCAGTTTACCAGATCGCTTTACTTTTTCCGGCTTGGTCTTGCTGTTGATGATGATAATCATATGCTTTCTCCTCTGTTTGAACGAACTGTGCAGCGGGTAACAAGAACAAAAAAGACGCCTGCGGTGAAGTGTTTTCACCGCAGACGTCTTGGAAACGTCTCCAATCCCGTTACGAATCCCGAGATTTTATTCGCAGCAAAAAGCACTCTTACTTTCAGACCGTAAAGCCGTAAAAGTAAAAGTACCAATAGCCGTTGACTGCGAACTTCTGACTCATAAAATAAGACCTCTCTCGTTTGGCGCTCCCTTTTGTTGAAGGGAATATAGCACCATGCGCGAGAGAGGTCAAGCCTTTTTTCGATTGTAAGCGCTTACACCGACGAATTAAGCCTTCTTGCGGGAGCGGTAGAAGTAGACACCCGCCGGAAGCACAATATAGCCGATGAACATCGCAACAATTGCGTAGTAGTTCGGCACTGTCTTACCGTCCACCTGAAGGGAGAACTGCGCCGCCCACTTGAACTTTGCGAGCAGGAAGACCGTGAGCCCGAGCGACAGCAGGGAGAGCGGAACGTCCAGCACAAAGTTTTTCTTCGGGTTCGCAATCACCTGACCGCGGTTCTTGCCGTAGTAGAAGGTGATGACTGCGAGCGGCACGAGCACGAACTGCACGAAACGGCTGATCGAGCTGATAATCATGATGCCGCGCATGTCATACTGAAAAGCCATCGGGATGATGATGGCAAGCGTCACGGTGAGCAGGAAGGAGTAAATCGGAACGCCGCTCTCTGTGCGCTTTGCGAAGATTTTCGGGCACCAGCCCGTCCGAAGCCATGGCCTCGAGTACGCGCGGGGTCAGGAAGGACGCTGCGACATTGATGCCGAACATCGAAATCAGCGCGCCGCCGACAATGAGCCCCTTTAAGAGCGGGTTCGGGAAGACAGCCGCGAGCACCACGACATCCTTCGAGGTGACCAGAGACACCGGATCGATCCGCATCGCGACAAAGACAATGCCGCAGTAGATGAGGGCGATGATGCCGATCGCGAGCGGGAGCGCGCGCGGCAGGTTCTTCTCCGGATTCTCCATATCGCCGGAGCCGCTCGCGACACTCTCAAAGCCCGTGAACGCATAGAACGCCGAGATGACAGCCGTCACGAAAGCCGCTCGTGGTGAGCGCCGGGATTAACTTCTCGCCCGCGTCGTTCGTGAGAAGCTCGACTTCCGCGAGGCGGTTCACACCGGTCGTGAGAATCAGGAAGAGACCCGCTACCACCGTGAGCACCAGGGCGCCGAGCTTACCGACGGTCGAGAGGTTCGAGACCATGCGGAACACCTGCATGCCGCAGATGTTGATGATGAGCAGAATGACCATGAGGCAGAGGAAGCCGAGGGTCACATTGGAAATCTTGCTCGTGTCGAGACGCAAAATCTGGAGCGCCGTCTTTACGACGCCCGTCGCCATGACGCCCCAGGCAATGCTGGCCGCGACAAAGCGCGTCGTGCCGACATAGAGACCGACGCTCTCGCCGAACGCCGCCTCCGTGTACGCATAAGCCGCACCGCTCTTTACGACATAGCGGGAAGCCGACGCAAAGGTCACGGCAAGACAAGCCGCAAAGAGCGCCGCGCAGAAGTAAATCTCCGGCGCAATGCTGCCGGCCTGCTTCGCCACACTACCGGGCGAGAGGAAAATACCGGTTCCGATCACGCCGTTGATGGTAAGTAATACGATGGACCAAAATCCTAACTTTTGACTCTTCTCTTTCACAAAATCCGCCTTTCCTGTTCCCTTAGTTCTTCGCCGCGCGGTACTGCTGTCCCGCCGCAATGAATGCACTCCAAAGTTTCCGCATGACCGGGTCCACACGCTCAAGCATTTCCGGATGCCACTGCACCGCGATCAGGAAATCATCGCCCGGAAGCTCGACTGCTTCAACCACGCCGTCCGGCGCAGTCGCAACCTCGGCAAAGGGTTCGCCGACCTTCTTCACCGTCTGGTGGTGGAAGGAATTCACTCGGTGAGAGGTGACACCGAGAATCTCTGCGAGCTTCGAGCCTGCCTTTACCGCCACGCTGTGGGTTGCAAGACGCGGGCTATGTCCCTGCGAGTGCTTCAGAGTCTCCCCCTGACGCTCGCCGAGATCCTGACAGAGGCTGCCGCCCTCCGCGACATTGATGAGCTGGAAGCCGCGGCACACACCGAGTATCGGCAGATGGCGCTCTCTCGCAAGCTCATAGAGCGTGAAGTCATAGCTGTCGCGCTCCGGCACAATCTTGCCGAGGCCGCGGTGCGGCTCCTCACCGTAGTAAATCGGGTCAATGTCGTCACCGCCGGTGATTAACAGCGCGTCCAGCTTATCGACCACCGCCGCAAGCGCCTCGCGGTCGCCGTTCATCGGAATCATGACCGGCACGCCGCCGGCCGCGAGAATCGCATTGATATAATCCTCATTCACATAAATGCGGCGATAGCCCGGGAACATGCCCCCGTCGTCTGTAATAAGTCCCGTCGAAATACCGATTACCGCTCTCTTCTCCATGTTTTTCACTTCCTTTCTCAGATGCAATCGTCCACATTGACCTCGTCGGTCATGACGCGCAGAATTTCCTTGTCCGTGTCTCGCATGCCGACTCTGCCGATATAGCCCATGTTCTTGATGGTCTCCTCGACATCGCCCTCGACAATGCCCTCACCCGCCTGGAAACAGCGGTTACTCATGCTCATGTGATGCGCGAGAATCGCCGCGTGCAGGGAACTCGCAATCTTTGCCGCGCAGCTCGGCTTCGCGCCGTCACAGACAATGCCGCCGACATTGCCGAGTGTATTCGTAATCGTGCGGGAAATCTGCGCATAGTCGCCGCCACAGAGGAAACTGATGCCGGCCCCCGCGCCGCAGGACGCCGAGACCGCACCGCAAAACGCGGACAGGGCGCCGATATAGTGTTTGATGTAAATCGAGACCAGATTGCTCACAATCAGCGCGCGGAGCATTCTGTCCTCCGAAACCTGCAACTCTCTCGCATACTCGACAACCGGCATACTGACCGTGATACCCTGGTTGCCGCTGCCCGAGTTGATCACGACCGGCATCGGACATCCGCTCATTCGCGCATCGCTGCCCGCCGCTGCGCGCGCGCAGGCGCGACACTTCACATCGCTGCCGAAAGTCTCAAGTATGGTGCTGCCGATGTTGGCACCCCAGTTCTTGTCGAGCCCCTCCTGTGAAATCGCGAGATTGCACTCCACCTGACGCTGCAGCACCTCGCGGACTTCCGAGAGATCGGCCTCCTCCGCATACGCGAGGATGCCCTTCAGATTCATGTGGTCGCGCGGGGTCTTGTAGGTAGTGCTCTCGACCGCGCGCGCCGCCTCATCCTGTTCGAGCTCCTTTTCATCGCGGAAAATATGGCTGATGTTGGTGTGCTTCTTCTCGATGATGACTTCCGCCGTGTGATTGTCACCGAAGACCTTCGCTGCGATGTAGAGATTCGGCGCATTCTCCGCAAAGAGCACTTTACAGAAGCCCGCTGCCGCGAGTTCGCGCGTCTTTTTCGCGCGCGCTGTCCGTCACATCCGCAATGACCTCGAGCTGCTTCTCCGGGTTGCCGCCGACAAGGCCCAGAATGCCCGCGACCGCAATGCCCTTCTGACCGCCCGCATTCGGCACCGCGACCGCCTTTACGTTCTTGATGATGTTGCCGGAGCAGCTGAGCTCCATGCGGCGTGCCTCCTCGCCGAGCACCTTGCCCGCGACCGAAGCCGCGTACGCAATCGCAATCGGCTCGGTGCAGCCCATGGCCGGAATCAGCTCCTCCCGCAAAAATGGCCGCGTAACGGTTCTTTTCTTCCTGCTTCAGTTCACTCATGCCTTCGTTTCCTTTTCCGACTCTATTTCCGCCTGCAGTTCCGTCAAAAATTCCCAGCGCTCCATGCGCTCCAGAAGTTTTGCCTCTACTTCTTCGCGCTCTTGATCGAGCGCGGTGAGTCGCTGAAAGTCACTCGCCGAGGTAGCATACTCTGCCTCGATTTCCGCAGCGCGCGCCTCAAGCGCCGCGATCTCATCCTCAATGTGTAAAAAATCCTGCTTTTCCTGGTATGTCATGCGCCGCGCTCTCTGCCGCCTCGTCTCCTCGGCACGCTGCTTACTCGCCTCTTTTTCGGCGCTCACCGTACTTTCCGCGCTGCTGCCGCTCTCGCCGCTCGCCGCTTCCCGCCTCAGCTTCTCAACCTGATAGTCCGTATAACCGCCCTCGTACTGCGAAATTACGCCGTCTTCGAGTGCCAGAATGCGGTGCACGGTACGGTCCAAAAAGTAGCGGTCGTGGCTCACCGCAATCACGATGCCCGCGAAGCTGTCCAGATAATCCTCGAGCACCGTCATTGTGCGGATATCCAGGTCATTGGTCGGCTCATCCAGAATCAGGAGATTCGGCGCGCCCATCAGGACTTTCAAGAGGTACAGCCGCCGCTTCTCGCCGCCCGATAACTTCTCGACCTTCATGTAGTGCTGCGAGCTCGGGAAGAGAAAGCGCTCCAGCATCTTTGCCGCGCTGATCGGCCCCTCCGGACTCGGCACAAACTCCGCAATTTCTTTGATGCTCTCGATCACCGTGAGTTCGCCGGAGAGCGCCTCGTTTTCCTGGCTGAAGTAGCCGATTTTTACCGTCTGCCCGATTTCGATCTCACCGCTGTCCGGCTTCTCAATCCCCGTAATCAGCTTTAAGAGCGTGCTCTTGCCCGCGCCGTTTCGGCCTATGATGCCAAGCCTGTCGTTCTTCTGAAACTGATAGCTGAAATCCCGGAACAGATATTTTCCGTCGTAGGCCTTGCTCACATCGTGAAACGCGAGTGTGGTCTTCCCGAGCCGCGAGTAGGCTGAGGCGAATTGCAATGCCGCCTCTTCCTCCGGCCCCGAGAGTGCCGAGAGCTTTTTCGTAACGGGCGATTCGCTCCTTCGACTTGGTGCCGTGGGCGCGCGCGCCGCGCTGCATCCAGGCGAGCTCCTTTCTTAGAATGCTCTGTCTGGTTCTCTCGTTCGCCTGCTGAATGTCGAGGCGCTCTGCCTTCAGCGCGAGAAAGCCTTCGTAGTTTGTGTCATAGGAATAGAGTTTCCCGCGATCCAACTCTAAAATGCGCGTGCAGACCGAGTCGAGAAAGTAGCGGTCATGCGTGACCATGAGGAGCGCGCCGCGAAAGTTCTTTAAGTAATTCTCAAGCCACTCCGCGGTCTCGCCGTCTAAGTGGTTGGTCGGCTCGTCGAGAATCAGAAGGTCCGCCGGATGAAGGAGCACGCCCGCGAGTGCCACGCGCTTTTTCTCTCCGCCCGACATCGTGTCGCAGATCGCCTCCGCGTCGCCGACACCGAGCGCGGCGAGCAGTTTTTTGGCTGCCGCCGTCGTATCCTCCCCGCTCACCTCGCCGCCCGCCATGCGGAGGCAGGCTGCGAGCGCCGTCTCGTCCTCACAAAACTTCGGGTTCTGCGAGAGGAAGCGAATTTGCAGCCCCTTTTCGCACAATCAGTTCGCCGCCGTCCGGACTCTCCTCCCCCGCCAAGATGCGGAGCAGGGTGGATTTTCCGGTTCCGTTCACACCAATCAGCGCCAGTTTTTCACCCTCGCCGATATAGCAGGCGGTGTCGTCGAAAAGCTTGCGCGCCGTATAAACCTTTTTCTAAATGTTCTATAGAGACAATTGTATTCATAATTTTTAGTATAACAGAGCTTTCCACGATAGAAAAGGCTGTAAAAAAATGCAAGATGCATTTTTACAGCCTCAATTTGTTTGGTGCAACTTATGCAAAGATGTGGTAGCCGAGGCGCTCCGAGAGATACTGTAAAAATCTTCTCGCCGCCCACGCTGTTTCCCTTCTTGTTCAGCATCGGCCCGAAGGTACCGATGCCCATGCCGTTCTGCCCGACTGCGACAATGCCGCCTCCGACACCGCTCTTCGAGGGCAGGCCGACCTTGACCGCGTACTCACCCGACTCGTCGTACATGCCGCAGAGCATCATGAGCGTCGTCACAATGCGAACAATGTCGGCATCGAGGAGGCGCTCCCCGGTCTTCGGGTCAACGCCCTTGTTCGAGAGAATCATCGCATAGTGCGCGAGATCTTTTCGCCGTGCACATGACCGAGCACATGCGGAAGTAGACATCCAGCACATCCTCCGGCTCACCGTCCAGCACATGATCGCTCTTTAAGAGATAGGCAATCGAGCGGTTTCTGGTGCCCGTCCGCTTCTCGGAGTGGTACACCTTCTCGTTCAACTGAATCTTCGGATTGCCGCAGAGCTTTCTGACCAGCGTGAGGAACTCCCCGAACGGGTCTGCCGCCGCAATGCAGTCCGCCGTCACAATCGCACCCGCATTGATCATCGGGTTAAAAAGGCCGCCAGTCCTTTAACTCGAGCTGGAGTATGCTGTCAAAGCGGTCGCCGGTCGGCTCCATGCCCACCTTCGAGAAGGTGTGGTCATAGCCCGAAGTCTGCAGTGCGAGAATCAGCGAAAAGGTCTTCGCGATGCTCTGCATCGTAAACGGAATATTGTAGTCGCCCGCCTTGTACATGCTGCCGTCCGCATTCATAATGCAGCAGCCCAGGTTCGACGAATCCGCCTTTGCGAGCTCCGGAATGTAGCTTGCAACCTTGCCCTCAATCAGTACGTTCTGGCCCTCTGCGAGCGCCTCCTCAAGAATCTGTTGAACATCCTGTTCCATTGTTTTTCCCCTTATCTTGTCGTAACTCAATCCTTCCAGTAATCCAGCTCATCGGGGTTCAGACCGATATCCTTTGCATGGAACACCGGCTCTTTTCCTGCTTTGCGCTGTGCCACATAGTCGTGATAGGTGCCGATTGCGACGCGGCTTAACAGCACGCAGGCCACCAGGTTCAGTAAGCACATGCCGCCCATCATGATGTCCGCAATATCCCAGGCAGCCGCCATCGGAAGCAGCGCGCCGACGAAAATCACGATCACGCCGTAAATCCGGAAGCCCTTCAGGAAGCCCTGACTCGGCATGGTCTTATGGTTTAAGTATGCGAGCGCATTGTCGCAGTAGTAAAGATTTCCGATCAAAGTCGTGAACGAGAAGAGCAGCATCGCAACCGTGATGAAAAGCGGGCCGAAGTTGCCGAGCACCGCTTTGAGCGAAGTCTGCACCCACTGCGCACCCGCGAGTTCCGCAGTCGGCTCAACGCCGGAGACCAGGCACATGAGCGCCGTCGCATTGCAGAGGATAATCGTATCGATATAGACCGAGAGCATCTGCACAAGGCCCTGCTTGGCCGGATGCGAAACCACCGCAGCCGCTGCTGCGTTCGGCGCCGAACCGACACCGGCTTCGTTCGAGTAGAGACCTCTCTTGATGCCGAAGACCAGACAGGAACCCGCAATGCCGCCGAAGATTGCGCGGAAGTTGAACGCATCGGTGAAGATGCGGCCAAAGACCGCCGGAATCCTGCCGGCATGCATGAGGAGAACCACCAGGGTGACCACCACGTAAGCGACGCCCATGAACGGGACAATGAAAGCCGCCGTCTTCTCAATCCGCTTGCCGCCGCCCATCACGCAGATGCCGACCAGAAGTGCGAGCACCGCGCCGATGATACCTGCCGCGAGCTTCGGATTTGCCACATAGAAACCGTAGGTCTGGAATGTCGACTGCGTGTTGTAAGAGCAGAGCAGATTAAAACCGCAGGAATAGGTGAGCAGCAGGAAGACGACGAAAATCGTCGCGAATCCCTTGCTCTTTAAGGCGTCTTCAATGTAGTACGCCGGGCCGCCGTAGCTCGTGCCGTCCGCTGCCTTCTTCTTGTAGACCTGTGCGAGTGTGCACTCGGTAAACGAAGACGCGCAGCCGATCAGCGCCATGACCGTCATCCAGAATGCCGCACCTGCGCCGCCGAGACAGATTGCCGTCGAGACACCGATGATATTTCCGGTTCCGACGCAGCTCGCGGTGCTGATCATCAGCGCCTGGAAAGGCGAAGTGCCGTTCCCCTCCGTCGGCTTTGCCTTCATTACCCGCAAGCCCTCCGGCAACATCCGAACCTGTACGAAACCCATGCGAATCGTGAAATAAAGCCCCGCTGCCGCCATGACAATCAGCAAGACCGGATAGTACAGAAAGCCGTCTATCGCATCCAAAACCTGCATAACCATGTTGCGAAACCCCCTATTCTGTTTTTTTGTCGCCACCCCAACTTGTGCATATTTACTAATACAGTCTAGCATGTAAGTATGTAAAGCGGAAATTTTCCGGACCGATAACAGCTATCCACGAAAGAAATATCAACTGTTGGGCATTCTGTTTTTCGGTCTTATGTTGTATAATGTTACCAAGAAAACCAATAGGAGGCAGGCTTGGACGCAAATAACATCAAATACATTGTCGCCATTGCAAAGTACGGCTCCATCAACCATGCCGCAAAGGCAATGTTCATCTCTCAGCCCCAGCTGAGTCATATACTGAAGATTACCGAAGAGGAGTGCGGCCTCACGCTGTTCCAGCGCACGAGCCGCGGCACCCGGCTCACCCCCGAGGGCGAGGACTACCTGCACCACTGCGAAATTATCCTCGCAGAGATGGCAAAACTGAACCGCTATGTGACACAGGCGGCCTCCGCCCAGTCGAGACTCAAGGTCAGCATGACACGCTTCTCCCATATCTCCGAGTGCTTCAACGAGGTCTGCCATAGGCATCAGGCCGACAGCTCCATCCACTACCATCTCTATGAGGCCTCCGCCTCCAATGTTCTGAACGATGTCGTAGAGGGCAAGTCGGATATCGGCATCCTCCACTTTTCGACCACCAATCAGGAGATGACCTTGCAGGGCTTTGCCGACAAGAAGCTGAGCTTCACGCCGCTCGCCACCTTCCGCCCCTATGTGTGCCTCGCCGAGAACCACCCGGTGTTGCAGGGCAAGGTGCCCGCGGCGATCGATATCCGCGAGCTCAAAGACTACGGCTTTGTGCGCTACGCGGGGCAGTACGAGGACTTCATCTATCACATCGCGAGTGACAGCGGTCTCATCGACCTGAACGAATCGCAAAAAATCATCTATGTCTGCGATCGCCAGGAGCAGATGCGCCTCATTCAGGCCACGACCTTCTACACCATAGGCATCGCCGCTTTCTCCGATCAAAGCAAACTCTACCAGGTGATTTCCGTCCCGATTCTGAAGAGTTCCGAGCACCTCGCCTTCGGCATTATCACCCGGAAGGACACCGTGCTCTCCCGCTCGAACAGGAATTCAAAGGAGGAGGTCATTCAGAAGTATCGCACACTTGCGAAGACCGTGGGACTGAATTCCGACTATATTTTGTCGAAGCTCCGTTTGTTTAGTGCAAACTCATAATGTTTTTGCCTCGTTCACTGACAAGTTTCCTTGTTCTAACTGTTCTCGCGTGTTATACTCGCAAGAACATAAATGGTTTTCATAAAAGAAAAGAACAGACAACGCAGCGCAAATTTGCCGCGGGAAAGGACTTTTTGTCATGCAGATTCATGAATCCGCCGAGGACTACCTCGAAAAAAATTCTGATGCTCCGCGAGGAGAACGGACATGTGCGCTCCGTCGAAATCGCAAACGCCATGGGATACTCGAAACCGAGTATCAGCATCGCGATGAAGCATCTCCGCGAAAACGGGCTGGTGCGCATGGATGCCGAAAACTTCATCTATCTCACCGAAGAGGGCGAGGCGATTGCGAGCCGCATCTATGACCGCCACCAGACGCTGACACAGCTCTTTGTAAAACTCGGCGTTCCCTCCGACATTGCCGAGCGGGATGCCTGCAAGGTCGAACACGATCTGAGTCCCGAATCTTTTGCGGCCCTGAAGGAATGTAGCAGACGGCTTTAACCTATACCGACACGAGACGAGATCCGCACTTTTCCGGATCTCGTCCTTTTATATTGCGCCGCAATAGCGACGCTTAAAAAAGCCGATACCCTTGCGCCGAAAAAGGGTTTGCTTTTTATGATTTCGTTTTAGCATACGCATTGAATGTCAAAAAAACAGATTAAAAAAAGGGGTTTTGTGTATGAGTACTTCGATTCCACTGTGGCTGTGCCTCCCGTTCGCGGGCCTGTTGCTCAGCATTGCGATTGTGCCGCTTGTCGCCGGCGAGTGGTGGGAAAAAGCACCGCGTCCACGCGGTCATCTTCTGGTCCCTCCTCTTCATTGTCCCGTTCACGGCAATGTACGGTCCGCTGAAGTCTTCCGAGACCGTGCTGGAAACCGTCTTTAACGACTATCTCTCCTTCATCGTGATGCTCTTCGGCCTCTTCTGCGTGGCCGGTAACATCACCTTTGAGGGCGATCTCGCCGGTTCTCCGCTCGTCAACACGCTGTTCCTGTTAATCGGAACCTTCCTGTCGAGCCTGATCGGCACCACGGGTTCCTCGATGCTCATGCTCCGTCCGATGATCAAGATTAACTCCTGGAGACGCCGGAAGCGCCACATTATGATCTTCTTCATCTTCCTGATTTCGAACATGGGCGGCTGCTTAACACCGCTCGGCGATCCGCCGCTCCTCATGGGCTTTATGCGCGGTGTGCCCTTCCTCTGGAGCCTGCATCTGCTCCCGATTCTCATCTTCAACCTGGTGATTCTGCTCACTGTCTTCTGGCAGCTCGACAAGCACTATTACCTGAAGGATGTGAAGCTCGGCTACCGCCCGGACATCTCGAAGCCCGGCACAGAGCTCTCGCTCCGCGGCGCCCACAACATCCTTTTCCTGCTGATGATCATTGTCGCAGTGGTGCTCGGCGGCACACTGCCCGGCAATCCGATGTTTCAGACCGCAGAAGGAACCGTCCGCGGCATTCACATTGTCGGCGAAGTGGTACTCGGTTTCCCGACCATCATTGAGATTGTGCTGATTCTCGCGGCAGCCTTTCCTCTCCTTCAAGACCACGCCCGAGGAGATTCGCCGCACGAACCACTTTACCTGGGGCGCTATCCAGGAGGTCGCCGAGCTCTTCATCGGCATCTTCATCACCATGCAGCCGGCCCTCATCATCCTCAAGGAAATGGGCCCGAAGCTCGGCATCACCGAGCCCTTCCAGATGTTCTGGTCGACCGGTCTGCTCTCGAGCTTCCTCGACAACACGCCGACTTACCTGGTCTTCCTGACCACAGCGGGCACACTCGGCATGACGAGCGGCATCACAACGACCGTCGGCACGATTCCGGTCATCTTCCTGAAGGCCATCTCCTGCGGCGCTGTCTTCATGGGTGCAAACAGCTACATCGGCAACGCGCCGAACTTCATGGTCAAATCGATTTCGGACGAAAACGGTATTCACATGCCCTCGTTCTTCGGCTACATCGGCTGGGCACTCGCGTTCCTGGTGCCGGTCTTCGTGATTGACACTCTGGTATTTTTCTTATAAGGAGGTAGCGCATGGAACAGTTAACAACACGCTGCCGCACACTGGCAGAAAAAATTTATACGCTCGACGAAAATGTCTACAAGGCACTCGGTTCTTCCCTCGGCCGCACGCTGATCGGAAGCCGTGAAAAAGTGCTCTCGGTTCTGGAGCACGAGCTCTCGCTCCGCCCGCAGGGACAACTGATTCTCTCCGATATGGCACTGATCGGAAACATGGCGCGCACGCTGCCCGAAGGCGTCTCCAGAAAACAGCTCCTCACCGAGTACAATGACATTATTGTTGCGCTCAAAGCCCTCGAAGAGGAAATCGCGAAAAGGTGATATTTCCGACCAGAAGCGCGTCTTCTTAAATCCGTTTGCGACCGGCGCAAAGCCCTTCTCGAAGGACGACCACCTTGTGATCTGCATCGGCCGCTCCTACGGCAGCGGCGGCACGGAGATTGGCTTCCAGCTTGCGGACGATCTGCACATCAACTACTACGACGCGACCATCTTCAAAGATGTGCTGGAGCGCCTGCAGGCAAAGCGCGAGGCGACCGAGAAGCACGATATCGCCGAGACCCTGCACGAGATGCGCCACGCGCACGGCTTAAAGCTCTTCACGGCAAACTTTAACCGCTTCCACGGCCTGCCGACCGCCGATGCGCTCTTCTTCAACCAGAGCCAGTACATCGAAGAGCTCGCGCGGAAAGGAGGACTTTGTCGTCATGGGGCGCTCGGCCGATGTGATTCTGAAAAACGCCGGCATCCCCCACATCTCGATTTTCATCACGGCGCCGTTTGAAAGCCGCGTGAAACGCTTAATGGAGATGCACGAGCTTAGCTTCAAGGAAGCCGCAAAACTCGTGAAGCGCGAGGACAAGGCACACGAGCACTTCTACCACCGCTACACCGGCTTTAAGTGGGGCTCCGCCGTCCACTACGACCTCTGCATCAACTCGGCGAGCTACGGTATCCACGAGTCCGAGGAGCTCATTATCCGCGTGATCAAGGCGCGACTCCGCGAAGACCTGCAGGCACTCGCAACACGCCACCAGGAGTTCGTCGAGAAAGCCGACGCCGAGCTGCTCGCAAGACGGGCGGAACAGGCGGCAGACAGCATCTGAAACAACACTTTGTTTTCGCCTATCGGATTTCATACAAAAGTCCCGGGAGCAAAATCGCTCCGGGACTTTTTCGTGTCTGAATTCATGATTCCGGGCTAAGCGGACAAAAAGAGTTGGTGCTAGCTCCAGAGTTCGGGGTAGGGAGATGTCCTATGAAGCTCGCTCCATACTATTGCATCACCCCATGTCGGGATTGAACTTTCTATCTTTTTCTGCGGCGAGAGCCGTTTGTATATCTCCGCAATACTTTCATCCGTTGGCATTACCTTTAACAGTTCTTTTGCAGAAAGCGGCTCTGGTGAGTGCATGTAGCACCACCAGAAAGCCGCTTTTATTCGTCTCTCTATGTTTAGACCTCTATGATCTCTAAGCATGGCTCTAAGCCTTGCATTTACACCCCCTTCGATCTGATTGTTTGTTGAAGGGATTTTTTCAATTGTACGCAACAACTCTTCATCCAAGTATGTAAATAAAGTCCCGTCACGAATCAATCGTATAAGCGAGTTTCGAGCCTTCAAAAGGCGTTCATGAGTCGGTCGACGTTGTCCATTCTCGTCTACTGTCATCTGGTTCAAAAAGGCTTGGTATCGTTCCATCCAGTCTATGAACCGATGAACCCATTTCTCTGCCTCGACTTTGTTTTTCAGATGCAACAGGTCTTTGGCTAGTATATATAACTCCATCGCAGCCAAGGTTTTAGGCCTGCTAGTCGTGTATCGTCTCACTTGACTGAACACATGGAATGTACACCGTTGAAGCTTGGCATGTTTCCAGGTTTGTCTCAAAGCTTTCGCAAAGCCGGTACCGCCGTCTGATACAACCATCCTAGGCTCTGCGATTCGTGATAATAACGCCTTATAAGCGCCTGAATGCTCGTATCTGCACAGATACCAACCAAGTACATGTTGCGCATCACAACAGATTAATACGCACGCTTTGCGCCCCATGTAGATACCATCTACAAAGACCACATCTCTTTCAGATTCAATCCGAGGAGGCATCGGCCATATATCCCAAAACTGTTTAGCTTTTCTTCGAAATGTTCTTCCTTCAGCAGGCATCTCACGTTGTGTCTGCTTGCCAAACAACCACTTTAAAAAGACTTGTAGCTGTTTTGCTGCGTTATCAAACTTGGGCGTAATAATCATTGAGCAGGCATTGCAACGCCACCGTTGGGTTCCGGACTTATTCTTCCCGTATTTAATACAAGGCCCACCACAAGAAGGACAAATAGCATGCTTCATGACGTTTTCCTCCAAACATACTGTTTCAAGGAAGATGTAAGCAGAGAAAAGCCTTGTATCTCAAGGGTTTGAAGCACTTTTCACCAACTCTTTTTGTCCACCCTTCATCTTGTTTCAAAGAAGATAAAAACCCCGCAACGCTTGATTCTACTAGCGTTGCGGGGTTTTTTACCAACTCTTTTTGTCCCTATAACTCTGATTCCGCTTCGATTGTTTCGACTTTCACTTCCTCACTCGGTTCCGTCGCCTCGCTTTCCCGTTTGGCCTCGATGCGCCGCATCTCTTCCTCCATCAGCTTCCCGAGGGTCTTGGTATCAAGCTCAAATGTCTCCGCGGCCGAGGACTTATCCGCAAAGGCATCGAATACCGCCTGCTTTTCCGCGAGCAGCTCCATGATGCGCTCATCGATGCTGTCCTCGCAGAGAAGGCGGTACACGAGCACATTCCTCGCCTGTTCCATGCGGTAGGCTCTCGCGATTGCCTGGCTCTCGAGGGAGGGCTTTAGCTGCGGCTCGCAGAGTATCACAACGCTCGCTGTCTGGATGTTGAGTCCCGTGCCACCCGCCACAATCTGTGCCGCGAGCACCTGCCCGGGCGGTGCCGCATCAAAAGCATCCAGCACCTCCTGCCGCCTTGCGGGCGTCATGGCGCCGGTAATCGGCTCCATACAGCGCGCGCCGAGTAACGCCTTCACCTTCTCTATGGTGTCGAGATAGAAGGAGAAAATGAGTACCTTACGCCCCTCCGCAGCTGCCTCCTCTGCGATTTCCAAAAGCCGCTGCGCCTTTGAGGACCGCGCGATATCCCCGACCGTCCAGGAAACCCGCCGCGCCGCGTGATAGTTTTCGCCGAGCACATCCGCCTCGTACTGCGCCCTTTCCGCAGCCCCGAGCTGACACCAGCTCCCCTGCTCTTCAAGTTCCGGAAGCTCCGTGAGCACCTGCTCGCGCTTCCGCCTATAATAGACCGGTGCCACCAATTCGCGAAAACGGGGCGCGGAGGCCAGCATCTTCATGCCCCCGATTTCTGCCGCGAGTTCCGGTCGCAGTACGCCGATGAGCTCCACCATTTCATCCACGCGGTTTTCAAGCGCCGTGCCCGTCATAAAGAGCAGGCGCTCCGCGCGGAGTGCTAAGTTTCGCACATGCACCGTGCGCCGCGCCCCGGGGTTCTTGATGTAATGCGCCTCATCCACCGTGAGCAGGGAGAAGCCAAAGTCTTCGGGGAGCTCCCAGTGCTGTACGGTCTCATAGCTTGTGACCGCAACGCCGCCCGATGTAATCCAGTCCGAAAGGGCCGCCTGCTTCAAAGAGCCGTGCACCTTGATTGCCTTTAAGTCACTGAACTTTGAAATTTCCCGGCACCAGTTGACCAGAACGCTCGCCGGGCAGACCACGGCAAAGTGTGTGGCTCCTGTATTGCGGAGTGTGACCATGGCAGCGATTGCCTGCACGGTTTTTCCGAGACCCATCTCGTCGCCGAGCAGCACCTTGCCCTGGTGCAAAAATGTACTTAACCCCCACGCCTGATAGCGGCGCAGTTCACAGCGCATCCCATCCGCAAAGAGAGGCTCTGCCTCCACCTCGCGCGCCAACTCTTCCGGCAGACCGTAGACCGCATCGCCGTTTCCGAGTAGGCCGGGCACCAGCTTTTCGAGGAGATTGCTGTATACAATGGGCTGCGTTCGGAAGTAGTCCCAAGCCGTCTCCGCGCTCGAAGCTTCCAGTTCCACCCGCACTTCGTGAAGCCTTGTGAGCTCTGCCCTGTACGCCCCCGTTTGCGAGATTCTCGAGATAGAAAGGCCTCGCTCGCGGCATCCTTCTCCGCCTTTCCCGTGAAGAGCCAGCGGAAAAAGCCCTTGCCGCGGGACAGCTCTTCCATTGCCTTTTCGATTCCCGCGGCGTAGCGCGACGAAAGTGCCTGCGCGTCGCGGCTTAGCCCCTCCGCTGAGCGGTAGCGATACAGCGCCAGCACAATGTTACTCGTCTCCTCTGTGCGCTTATCCGCGCTCAGCCGAAGCTTAATGCCGGGTCTCAGCTGCGTTACCGTCTCGCCGACCGCATCCTTAATAAGCGCCGCGCCGTCCTCACTGATGCCGTTTAAAGCGGCAAGCTGCTCCTCCGAAGCCAGCATTAAATCCGCGTAATCCGCATACCCGCTCTCCCGGAGCAGACGCACACGAAGACCGCGCCGCTCCCGGTTCAGTTCCTCGACCGGGATATCCCTGAGCGTCTTCATGGTCTCCGCAGCGACAAAGTGCTCACAAGCCGCCTCGACCACCGCGCGGCAATCCTCCGCCTTTCCGGCGAGCGTTCCGCACTCTGTCTCCCAGCTCTCGTGTTTTTGCAGTAACTCCCTTGCTTCCGCAAACGAAAAATGTGCGTTTCATTCCCCTGTGGACACCCCTCTGTTTTGATTTTGCCGATACTGAAAACTAAAATAGTTCAGGAATACAGTCGGAGTTTTTAGGCTCCCAAAGGTTGACAATTTCTTCAACATCTCCAGATCCGTGTTTATGCATACGACATAGTTCTTCGAAAAACAGCGACATCGATTTGAGTCTTTACAACATCATATGCAAAGCCACTTCCCAAGAAATGTATACCATTTCAAGTTACAGATTTCACTAGTTGCCTAGTAAACCTATCGACCACTTTTCTTTATCATTGCACATCTCTGATTTGTTAGTATAGCAGTCGTAACCAAAAAAAGAATACAAGTAAGATGAATACAAAACAAATCTATTAATTTAGTGACTCCTTGCTAAATCGTGCACTCATCCTTCTAATAAAAACTTGTAATCTTATTGCCTTTCTGTCCTATGCATGTTTGCTAAATTCTACTCTAATGCTCAACGGTCCGTCGTAAAGTCGCAAGCCACTCATCAAAAAGCAACACTCTTACCCCGACTAAAAGACATCTGTCGAATAGATTTGGATATCGCGTTAATCAACCGATATCTCTGAAGCATGTAAGTACTTGGTAGCATTCAACAGAAACATATTTGTGGTTGTTAACAACAAATACAACGTAAGCTTGACTAAATTTTTAAGAAGTGCTATTCTGGAAATGGTTTATGAATGCACTCAGAGCACGTGCTAGGCTTTTACCTACCATCGTGAAACAACAAAAAAATTATGAAAGGAATATTGCTGATTTGATTACATCAAACGGCATAGAAGCAAAAATGAGTTTTTCACCATTTGAAAAAAATGTTCGAACTTTACTCGAAGGAAATAGACTATATTCCATTCCAAATTTTTCAAAAGAAAGTTTTCTTGGGGCATTGATAACTTCTATGATTTCTATTAGATCTTATTCTATCAAGTGGTATTGAGATCCGCGACAATAGAATTGAATTCACCGATAACGGTAGCAAATATTTCTTTTGGTATGATACTTTTTACTTGGAGATGAACCAAGCCCTAGTGTGGATAAGCCCTACGAAGTAATTGACGGACAGCAACGATTGACCACAATGACATTGTTTTATTCTGCACTACTTGAACATATTCGAGAAATTAACCCAAACTATGTTGTTGACTTTAGGGATCGATTGGTTTGTACTTCTACATCCAATGGCAAGCAAATGGAATCTCAACGGCTAGTAAATAGTGCTTTAAATCCTATTCTTTCAGTTAACATACTAGATTTAAATCAAAGAGGGACTCAAACAATAAATCAAGGATTTCCAGTAGATCCTGAGACATCTGAACAGTCCTGGTTGCTCAAATCATACGACTATATAAAGATGCTTTTAACGAAGAATAGTTTATCTTCACATCTGGCCAAGCTCTTCGACCCAAAATCTACCGATATTAACATAAATGATGAGATATATATTAAATGTCTTGAACAGCTAGGAAATCATCTTTCAGATTCGACAATGATTTGTATTTATCACAGTGATAGAAAAGGGATTCACAAATTATTCAGAAATTTGAACTATAGAGGAGAATTTTAACACCGTCCGACTTAATCAAGAATGAACTCTTTGCAATGATTGAAGATGATGGTGAGTTTGCTTCAAAAAGCTTGGAGTATTATTAGTAATAATATCGATGTGTCAAACTGTGATCTTGATCAATATATATATCACTATATGCGTGGTAGATATCCAGGTGTAACAAAGGGAAATTTGTTCGAGGTGTTTTTAAATCGAGTTCCTTCTAACGATAATAGTTATGTGAATTTCATTAATTCATTGAAAGTTTCCTCATTCTACTATAAGACGATATCGTGCCCACAGAATAACGCTAAACTCTTTGACACCGAAAATTATTTTGCGATAGATGACAATCCTATTATTTCGAGGAATCTCATCTTTTTAAATCAGATTGACGTCGTCCAACCTAGGATCTTTTTACTCACACTATTTGAGTGCAGATATAAGAAAATTATAAAGAATAAGTACTTCAAGAAATTTATTATATTATTGGCTCAACATCAAGCTATACATGTTATCGCAAAATCATCCGCAAACAAGCTTACTTCATTATATTCAAACATGTCAAAGAAACTTTTAGAGCTACCAAGTTCACAAAATCCCCCCACGTTAGAAGATCTTCTATCAGAATTTAAAACGGCACTCAAATCAAAGGCCCCAAGTTTGTCAGTCGTAGAATCCGCAACTCTTTCATATTCCGGAAAGCCCATCAAGGATATGTCAAAAAAATAGAATTAAAAGAGTTTGCTCTCTGCAAATTTGTTCTGGCTACGCTATCAGAAAAGAAACAAGATCCCCTCTCTAATCGCGCGAATGATGCGCTTGGCTTTATTTGGAACGCTAGCATTGAACATATAATTGACAAAAGAGAAAATTCCCCTCAAGTCACAAGCCTAGGGAATCTACTGTTATTAGACAAAGATATACATCGTGATGTCATGAATCCTACGGAGAAAGCGCCAATGTATAAGGCGTCCCGCATCACATTTACAAGCATGTTTCCAGATAATTATAAAGGCTTTTCTAATGATAAAATTAACGATAGGAGAAAGGATCTATTACAGCAATTTTACGAATGTGTCATGCAATAGTAGTTGAGAATCATAATGCTTCATCTGACTTAGTGGGCAATAATGAAGCAAAAATTTAGCGTGAATATCCGACACCATACAAATCACATTCTAGTAGTCATCTTTGAATTATTATTGTTTAACTCACTCAGAATTCATGCAGAAGAATAACACGATGGGCTTATTCAAACGCTTTCTCGGGCAAACCCGAAAGCCTGAGGGCTTCTTCGGGAAGCTAATGCTAAATGCCATGAATCAAGGTCATGCAGCCCTCTCCGACTGGGGACTCTCGCATATCGAAGGGCTGTCTCCGCTTGTCATTGCGGAACTGGGCTGCGGCGGCGGGCGCAACGCGCGGGAACTGCTGCGCCGCTATCCGTTGGCCAAGCTCTACGCGGTCGATTATTCCGCGCTCGCCGTGTGCCGCACCCGCGCCTATAATAAGCCCGACATTGTGCGCGGGCGCTGCCGCGTCCTAAAGGCCTCGGTACAATCCCTGCCCCTCGCGGCTTCCCGCTTTGATTTGGCGACCGCCTTTGAGACCGTGTATTTCTGGCCCGATTTAGCGGAGTGCTTTGCCGAAGTGTACCGCATCTTAAAATGCGGCGGCAGCTTCCTTATCTGTAACGAGTCAGACGGGACAGATGCCGAAGGCCTTCGGTACGAGCGCATCATAGACGGCATGCGCTGCTACACCGCAGAAGAGCTCGAAACCCTGCTCCGGACCGCGGGCTTTTCGGAGGTGCGGATATTCCGCCACGAGACCAAGCCCTGGCTCACGGTACTCGCAAGGAAATAAGAGGACTGAAAGCGAATCCGCAAGAAAGGAAGGAAATCAAGATGAAAGCCGATTATAAAAACTGGATGCCGCGGGGTCTCATTTTCGGCAATGCGGCTGTGAGCAGCGCTTTTCTTACCATGGGACTTCTCTGCCGCAAAAAGAAAGAAAGCCGCGCCCTACGCCTGCTTTCTCACTCAGCTTTGTCGGCGCGGGTGTGGGCTTTTTAAGTTCCGCCTACCTGCTGATGCTCTACCGCATCATCTCCTACAAGGGAAAGCGTAAACTCGCGAAGCACATCATAGACGGGGTCGCCGCGCAGATCAAAAATTCCCGCGGGCGGCAGAGGACTGGACGTAGGCTGCGGAAGCGGCGCGCTCACCATAGCAGCCGCCAAGCGAAATCCGGAGGCAAGCTTTGTCGGCGCGGACCGCTGGGGGCTGGAGTATGCTTCCTTTAGCCAAAAGCTCTGCGAAGATAACGCCCGCGCCGAGGGCGTCAAAAATGTACGCTTTCTCCGCGCCGACGCGCGGGAACTTCCCTTCCCGGCCGAGAGCTTTGACCTTGTGACCAGCAATTATGTCTACCACAACATTCCGGGCGACCGTCAGGCCCTGCTCCGTGAGAGCCTCCGCGTCCTGAAGAAGGGCGGCCGCTTTGTGATTCACGACATCTTCTCCCCCTCTGCCTACGGCGACATGCAGGCCTTTTTAAAGAGTCTGCAGGACGAGGGCTATGCAGAAGTGCGCCTGATTCCCACCGCAGACGGGCTCTTTGTCAAAAAATGCGAAGCCAGATGGATGATGATTGCCGACTCCGCACTGCTCATGGGAATCAAATAAGCTTGACGCCATTCCCCGTCTGCCCTATGCTAACCCAAAACAGCAGGAGGTAAAATTTATGCCCGGCATATCTTCCGGAATCCGCGGTGATGCAAATTTATTGAACCTGCGGGAAATTCCCGTCGCCAACATCCGCCCCGAACTTACTATGTTTCTCATTCCGGGCGAGAACATCACGCAGGCCTTCCAAACCATACGCGATCAGGTGGTCTTCACAAATAAGCGGCTGATCGTCGCAAACGTGCAGGGCATCACGGGAAAAAAGGTATCCTATACCTCCTATCCCTACTCAAAGATTCAGTACTTCAGCGTGGAGACCGCCGGTTTCCTCGACATTGACAGCGAACTGCTCCTCGCCTTTTCGAACGGCGCACACCTGCAGCTTGACTTCACTTCGAACGTGGATATTAAGCGGATATGTGCGAACATTTCGCAGATGGTACTGTGATTTCTTTTGAAATTGCTTTACATTGAGAAGCAAGCGCTATACAATGCATTTGAGGGGGTGATACGATGGCACAGGTAAATGTAAGGGTTGATGATTCAGTAAAAGAAAAAGCTGAGAACGCTTGCGCTGCCATGGGGCTCACAGTTTCTACTGCAATTAATATTTTTCTCACTAAGGTTGCAAATGAGAAACGAATTCCGTTCGAAGTTGCCGTTGATCCTTTTTATGATTCGGAACACATGGCTATATTGGAACGTCGCATCGCTGATATGAAAGCCGGCCGAAATGTACATGAGCACGAACTTATCGAAGAATCATGAAAAAGATTTGGCATGACGAAGCGTGGGAAACGTATGTCTTTTGGCAAAATCAGGATAAAAAAACGCTCAAACGGATTAATCGTCTTTTGAAAGATATTGACAGAAACGGGTATCGTTGTACGGGAAAGCCTGAACCTTTGAAGGGTATTCTCTCCGGCTATTGGAGCGTTCGGATCGACAAGAAAAAGCGTGCTGTCTCCCAATCGTTTGAGACAGCACGCTTTTTTCACATATTCTAGTAGTGTAGGCAAACCTTTTTTCCTGCATACGCAAGGCTCATTCCTTTGCGTCAGACAGCTTCACGCTGTCAATACTGGCCGCCTCTAACTTATCTTCTGATAGAAGTTTCATTAGCTGCTGGCGGCTCTTTTGGGTTCCCCGCTTCACATTTCCCCGCTGCCGGATGTACTTGGCATAAAGCTGGCAGACCGTCATTTTCTTGCCGATGGTGTCTATCCCGTCGTCAATATCTTTCTGTATCTGCTTAATCTTCTCACGCAGAGAAAGATCTGGCCGCTTCCCGGCTGGGATTTTGTCGGTGGGTACTAACTTCCATGAGTAAACAAATTTCGTTTCTCCAAAGGTGTCCGTATATTTGTAAGCATATCTTCCGTCTGGTCGCTGGCTCTCTCCAGATTTCAAAAGGCGGCCCTTGCTGTCCCGTCTTTTTACATCTCGTTCCTGTTTTGGCATTTCGTCATGCTCCTTTCCATGACGGAAAGAGCCTCGACACGCTCTAAGGATATTTAAGCATAGTCAAGGCTCTTTTTTTCACTACTATATTGTGTCAAGGGTATCTATTATTTTTTCAAATTGCTTCCGCTTAATCTGAATACGGTTGCCGTTCATAATCACCCGGCCAGCGGTAGGGTTTTCCTCGGCCAGCTTCCGCAATTTGTTTTCTCCAATCCGAAAATATTTTGACGCTTCCTCAATGGTAAGCGTGTACTTTTCCCAAATAGGCACATCACTATTCATAAGATTGCTTCCTTTCTACTAATACGAAAAAATGAATAGCAAAAAGGGGCATAAATCGGACGGCTGGCGGCCAAGCTCCACGGGAATCTCACCCCTGCGTGGTTCTCACGCGGCCCTCCCCATTGCCTGCGACGCTTCAAACGCTCGGACTGTGGCTGTAAGGGAGTATCATTATCATACCTGCTGTTGATTATGAGCTGCCAGCTCTCGTGTAAGTGTTTCTCGCTCTCCCATAGGATAGGGGTCATGGCGCACCCAGCGACACAGCAGATATAGAACGTGTCCGTTGCCCTATGCTGCGCCGCCATTATCCTGCCGCGCTTTCTTTTTCAAGGTTCCCCGCGGCCTCCGGCGATTTACGGAACATGGAAAGGAAGAACAAAGACGTTACCGTTTCCGGGGGCCTGCTCGTCAGCCGTTGTTGGCGACGATGGAATGAATCAATTTGATTTGCAATCGGAGCTTCATATACTCGTCAATGCAGATATGAGGCTGGCCGTAGCTGTCGTAAAGCGTCCGGGTACACAACTTATTGATGTAGCCGTCGTAATACCGCAAGACACGTTCCACAGCTTGAATATCACCAGCACAGGCCGCATCGACCACAACGTCAGGTAAAGAGCTTCGCCCTTAATAGCTTGACTTCTTCATCCGCGTTTAACCTCCCACCGGCATTAACGCCACTAATTTTACACGCAATTCTTTTATGGTATTTGTCCTATGGCGCTGGACGGCGCTGCGGGACATTCCCATGAGGCGGCCTATCTCGTCGTCAGTCAAATCCAAAAACAAAACGGAGAATTAAAAATACTCTGCTCGTCTTGGGGCAGGCTGGCGAAAGCCTCGGCCACAAGCTCATTGTTGATATGTAGGTCATAGCCATGCGACGAAAAAATAAAGCTGTCGCTCGGATATTGCTCCACCATCGAGAGCTTGTCCCATTCTGCCGGAGGAACAGCGTCCAATGAGATTTCACGCTCACGGCGGCGCTGCATTTCCCGCAGATAGTCAAGGGCTTCATGGTACAGAACCAGCTTGAAATAGCTGTCAAACTGGCCCCCATTCACCAAACTTGCGGGGGATTGCTTCCATCTTTCTCACCCCCTTTCTGTGGGGGATTTAGGTGGTTCTCTCCCTTTCCGCCAATAGAGCGAATGGAACCTTTCTGCCTGCCCGCAAAATGCCTCCTTTGATAAAAATTTTTGAAACGATTTTCAAGGGATAGAGCAGACCGCAGAAAACAACAAATTTCGCCCGGTAGGCCGCAAACCCACCAGGCGAAAACGAAAGTGTTATGCTGTTTTTCTACACGATATAATTCATATCGCTGGCCGCATATCCCCGTCGCCGGGGGATGGCTTTTTTTGACAGTGCGAATACCATCATATTTTTGTCGATACGCTTTCCAGAATATAGTGGCTTTCCTCCCTATGCCGCCGTTCTCACCAGCGTTAGGGCGTCATTCCTTTGGAGGACAAAAGAACGGCGGCCTTGATTTCCTCAAAACCGCCGCAGAATAGATAGAAATTGATTTTAAGCACACGAAAACATCTGCCCCTGCAACGGTTTTTTCTTTCCCCGTAGGTGGGGCAGAGTGATTTTTATGATTTGGTTATTGCTGTTCGGCTGCCTCTTTCAGCCGTTCAAAAGATTCACTACTAATAACGTGTTCTAACCAGCAGGCGTCGGCCTCCGCGATTTTGGGGTCAACGTCTGCGGCTATAAGCTGCTCCGTAAAAAAGCAATGGCACTCATAGATTTTTTCGGCCACCTCGCGGCCTATATCTGTTAGATGGAGGTAGTGTTCTTCATCCATAGTCAGGAAACCGCCCTCGCGCAAAACGCCTACTGCGTGGCACACACGGGGCTTTGACACTTCCATGCACTGGGCCACGTCTACGGAACGCACCATGCCTTGTTTCTATTGAAGTATCAAGATCGCTTCTAAATAGTCCACCCCGGACGCATGGAGTTTATCATAGGCGGGCATAATCACATACTCCAATTTTGGCTTTCTTGTTGGATGTGGTATAGTTTTTTATATAGCCCCTTGTGTGCCAACAGCTCCTTGTGAGTGCCATGTTCAACAACTGTTCCATCCGCTAGAACCAATATCTGATTCGCATTAACAACTGTTCTTAGACGATGAGCAATCATAATAACTGTCTTTCCCTCCACCAGTTTTGCAATCGCCTTTTGGATTTCTCCCTCATTCTCTGGGTCAAGGGAGGCCGTCGCCTCGTCGAGCAGAATAACAGGTGCGTCTTTTAAAAGAGCGCGGGCAATAGAAAGGCGCTGCCGTTCACCACCAGATAGGGTAGAACCATTTTCGCCAATCATAGTTTGGTAGCCATCAGGTAGCCGTTCAATGAAGTCTTGACAACAGGCTGCTTTTGCCGCCTCCATTACTTCTTCATCTGTGGCATTACTACGGCCAAGACGAATATTTTCCATTACTGTGTTGTTAAACAACGTAACATCTTGAAATACAATCGAAAAATTTTTCAAATAGGTTTCTGGGTCTACGGATGTTACATCAACGCCGCCAAGTGAAATTTTACCTTTGGAAGGGTCCCAGAAACGAGCAGCCAGCTTGATAGCTGTACTTTTCCCGCCACCGGAAGGCCCAACAAGTGCTGTGATCTCACCCTGCTTTGCGGTAAAACTTACATCTTTCAGAACAGTTTCCCCGGTCTTATACGCAAAAGCCACATTATCGAAGTTAATATCATATCCGTTATATTGTGCAGTTTCACTTCCATTCTGAACAGGATATTCCGTGATTTCTCTGGTACGTTCTACTTGAAGCATGGTATTAAAGACTGCTGCAAGATTTCCAAGTGCGCCGGACAGAGGTTCAAAAATCCGGGAAGCCGCAACAAGAAAAATCAAGAAGGTCATAAAATCCAAACTCCCGGACGTAAGCAGAGTGCCGCCTACAACAACTGTTGTAGCAATTCCTAACTTTAAAATCATTTGAGAAGCAGTTACACACATACCTGTGATAGCTTCACTTTTTACTGTTTCCGTTTCCAAATGATCGAGTTTGTCATCCAAGCTCTGCATATAACGAATATTCATATCGTTTGCACGAATATCTTTAATATTGTCAATGCACTCTTGTATTCCATTCGCACAGTCCAGAGTAGCTTCTTTGTGCTTTTTACTATATCGTTCCTGCAATTTTTTTGTAGAAATACAGAGCAGAAAAGCAACAGGAGCTACCCAAAGCAATGCCAGCCCCATACGCCAGTCCATAATCAATAAAGCAACCGCAACAGGAACGATAGAGAATACAGCACCAAACAATTCTGGAATGTGCCTTGAAAAATGCCTTCTCCATATCCGCACAGTCTGAAAGAATTGTTGTTGTTAGGTCTGAAAGGTCACGTTCACCAAAGAATGACAAAGGCAGCTTTCGTAATTTTTCAGCAATAGTAATTCTCCGGGCTGCACTTTCCGAGTAGGACGCTAAAAAGGAGGAATTTAACTGTAAGTATTCCAGTCCATAAATAATCACAAGAATTATTAGACTTAGGCCGATATAGACCCAAATCCCCATGCTCTGAACAGAAATCCCCATCAAAGGCAGAATCCATTGACGCAACAGTATATAGATTAGGCACATCGGAAGCAGCAGACTTAAATTGGTTATGGTGTAACACCAGATTGCTTTTATTCAAGTCTTTGGCACCTTGTTCACTAAGGGCGAAAATACGTTTTAACCATCCTGTCATACTGCCACCTCCTTTCCTACTTTCCATTCAACAGAGCTTTGGTAATCAGCCCACATTTTTGCATACAGGCCATTTTTTTCGCCAGTAGTTCGTTGTGAGTTCCTTGTTCCCTGATTTCTCCTTCTTCAAGGACGATGATTTTTATCTGCGTTTTTTTACCGTAGAAAGACGGTGTGCAATCATTACAACCGTTTTTTTCCTTTCATCAATGTTTCAAATCCTTTTTGTATTTGATGTTCGTTCTGTGGATCAGCAAATGCCGTCGCTTCATCGAGGACAATGATAGGAGCGTCTTTCAAAATGGCTCTTGCTAAGGCTATACGCTGCTGTTCACCACCGGAAAGATACACACCTTTTGTTCCTATAACTGTCTGTAAGCCATTTGGCATTTTATCAATAATATCCTGACACATGGCGGCTTTAACCGCTGCTTGTATTTGGTCGTCTGTGGCCTCTGGCCTTGCCGCCCGGATATTATCTAAGAGGGTTGTTTTAAAAAGGTGATTGTCCTGAAAAACGAATCCGACAAGTTTTAGCAATTCGGAAGATTGAATATTACGAACATCTACGCCACCAATTTTTACAGCCCCTTGCTCGGTGTCCCAAAACCGAGGAATCAAACTGGCTACGGTGCTTTTGCCTCCACCAGAAGGGCCGACTAAAGCAACCGTTTTTCCTTCAGGAACAACAAAGGAAATGTGATTAACCGCAGGGTTTTCGGCTCCCTGATAAGTAAAGGATACATCTTCAAAAGAGATTGTATTATTTGGGGGAGATTGGGGGCTTTCTGTTTCTTTCAATGCTTCCTCATTGATAATTGCTTTAATGCGTCTCATGGCGTCCTGCGCTCTCATTGTCTGATCGCTTGACCAAAGGATTTTATTAAAAGCAGACGCACACAACGGAGTAAACAATATGTAAAAAATAAAATCCAACATAAAAGCCGATGGGTTAGCAACACCAGCAATCAATAGAATCCCCGCAGGGATTAAAAAGGCAAAGCTGGCGTTAATGCAGACGGTATAACCGCACATTGGTTTTGTTGTCAGTACCGTGTAAGCAACCGCCCATTTCTTGTAAGATTGTATAGAATCGTGGAACCGCTTAAAGGAAAAAACACTCTGCTGAAAGGTCTTGACAACTGGAATACCACGCACATACTCTACCGCGTGAGCGTTCATATCTCCCAATGCAGACTGATATTTCTGCATATTTTCCATAAGAGACGGCCCCATCATAGCAAACATAAAAAACAGACTAATACATAAAGGAATAAGGCTAATCAGCCCAAGCCTCCAATCAAAAACAAATAATAAGACTACTGCCACAATCGGAGTTACTTTGGCCGCTGTCAGATCGGGGAGTTGGTGTGCCAAATATCCTTCTGTTTGAGAAGCACAATCATCAATTTCTCTACGGATTTTTCCGCTATTGTGAGATGTAAAATAGCCTAAAGGCAATGAAATCAAATGATGGAGTGCCACGGAGCGCAGATTTTTTGCGGTGCGAAATGCTGCAATATGCGTACACATTAACCCAATAAAATATACGGCCATACTGGAGGCGGCAAATGCGACAGCCAGCCAGCCCCATTTTCCAACTTCAATCTGTGATAAATCTGACAGATTAGAAAAAACATCTTTTATGGCAAACCAGATACAGATAAATGGGATAACCGCCAATACAGCACTTATTCCAGCTAAGACACACCCGATTACAGATAGTGAACGATAATCACCTGCATATTCAAGTAAATCTTCTTTTTGTGGTTTCTTATTCATAAAATATCTCTCACCTCGCTATTCCAAGAAGTGCAGGCGTGACAGATTGCCACGCCGTCCCTTCTTTATGCTTCCAATTTAGAAAAATGCTTTTTGAACAGGGTATAGCCTAAAAATCCGCCGAGGGCCGCTAAAACAATCGTTGCCAACAGGCATACAATAAACATCGGGCCACTCACAAAGTCTACCAGAGATTGTGCAAATTCAAGGTCTGTTCCCTGACGAACCATAGAGTTCATAAACATTTCTGTTCCAAGAATCATGTACAACGCCTGGCCAAGCCAGAAGCCGCAAATGAATACGATATACCCAATCAGGTTCCACAGCTTGTTTGTGTATTTACCAACCGCACTGATGATTTCAGCAAAAATACCACCGATGAACAATCCGAGAGCTGACGGCCATGTAATACCAAGGCAGAAAGCAATGAGAGCAACCAGCGTACACATAAGAAGAACGCTGCCTTTGCGCGGAACTTTTGCACGGACATACATATAAATAATTCCACAGGGAACAGCACCTACGCCATGTGTGAAAAAGAATGTAACAGGGAGTGCTTCCGAGTACCGCTACCGCTACCAACATAACTGCAAAAAACAGCACTGAAAAAATGGCGATGAATATAACATCTTTGAGTTTCATTTTTTGAGACATTGTAATACCTCTCCTTTACTTTTGATTTATTTTGAAAAACTCCTGCAATGCAGGCAGAATTTCCACAGTCAGCCGGACATCTTCCCGGATGGTTCCCTGATCGAGCCATAGCACACGGTCACAAGTATTCAAGAGAAATTCATAGTCATGTGTGATAACAAAGGTGGTTTTTCCTTCCGTGCGGAGATCGTTTAATAATGCACTCACACGATTCATATTTTCCAAATCAAGCCCGCTTGTCGGTTCGTCCAAGAAGAAAATATGGGTATCCTGCATAAGTGCTGTGGCGACAGAAAGCCGCTGTTTTTCCCCTCCAGATAATGAAAGGGGATGGTATTCTCGTTTCTCTGTTAAATTGAGGTGTTCAAGTAACTGTTCAGCACGCACTCCATCCGCCTCTGTTTTTTTTCGCCCAAAAGAGATGCGGAGTTCTTTTTCTACGCTGTCAGCAAATAACTGATAACCGGGCTCCTGCATTACAAGGTAAATTTTCCCGGCCCGTTGTTTAGGGGATAATGGCGTTCCATTTACAAAAATCTTACCGGCAGCCTCTTTTAACAAGCCGCACACACATTTTGCAAAGGTGGATTTGCCTTGGCCGTTACGCCCTATAATTCCTATAACCTCACCTACATTGGCCGTCGTAGAGATAGAAGTGATCAACGGTTCATGTTTTGAATAATTTACAGACAAGTTCTGTGTAGCAAGAATCTCCGCAGTTTTACTTTGATGTGCTGCCTTTATGCAAAGCCGTTCAGGGAATACGGCTCTCAAGCCCATATTCTTACGCTCGTTGTCGGTGAGTGCGAGAAAAATCATTCTTTAAATAGTCTTGAATAATCGAGCCATTTTTCATATAAACAATCCGATCAGCCAAATCACGAAGATACGCAATCCGGTGTTCGGCAATAATGATGGTCTTTCCCTGACTTTTTAAAAGGGCAACGATTTTCTTTAACCGTTCTGTGACTTCCATATCCAGGTTAGCAGACGGTTCATCCATTACATAAATATCCGGGTTCATAGCATATACGGAAGCGATTGCTACTAATTGCTTTTCGCCGCCGGATAAAGAAAAAATATCTCGGTTTAATAGATTTCCTATTTCCAAATCACGGCTTGCATTTGTGACACGCTCTAAAATCTGTTCATGGGAGATGCCAATATTTTCGCAGCCAAAAGCAATTTCTCCGGTGGTGTCCACGTTAAAAAACTGACTACGGGGATTTTGAAACACGGAACCAACTTTTTGAGACAGAGAACCATCTTTGTATTCAGTGACAGCTTTTCCTTCAATCAGCACTTCTCCATCTATTCTTCCCTCATAGAAAGAAGGAACTAAACCGTTAATCAGTCTGGTTAAAGTCGTTTTGCCACAGCCACTAAGTCCCACCAGCAGGACACATTCACCCTTGTTGATGTGCATACTGACATGATCGAGTGCTTTTTCTTTTTTTTCTCCATAGGAGAAAGACACATCTTTTATATCAATCAAAGTATCACCCCCAATTTGGGAAGATAGGCTACCAGTAGTAATAGAAACAGCAAAATAAACAGCGCTACATCTGCCCAGCCTATTTTCAATTCATAATATGAGGTTCTCTGTTGCGTAGCTTCAATTCCACGGGTCAATGCCGCCGCGGAAAGTTCATCTGAAACGATAGAAAGTCTTGAAATCAGAGGAACTAAAACAAATTCTGTTGTGGCTGCGGGGTGTAATATACTATTTTTTATATTCAAAGGAATCCCCCGAACAAGCATTGCATTTTTGATACTCCTAAATTCTTCCGCAATCGTCGGAAAAAACCGAAGAATAACCGCAACACTTACAATTAAGACTTTCGGACAATGCCATTTTTGCAAACCACAGATCAGTTGGCCGGATGGTGAGTGAATAAGCAATTTTGCCGCCATAAAAACAGGGAACATTTTGCGAATCAGAAGCAAAAATGCGCCAATCGCCACAGCTGCTTCACCGCCTATTATCCCCATAAGAAAAGTGAGAGCTGCGATTACTGCATAGCCGGTTAAAGAAATAGACACATCTTTATATTGTTGTTGATAGAGCAAGCCGAGCGTTATTAACAAGACACAGATTGCCTCTACCCAATATGTAATGGAACTATACATCAATAGATTTACAAAAAGCAGAGCCACCACTTTGATTCGTGGGTCTAACATTCTGGTCATGTGGGTTCCTCCCTTCAGATTAGAGACAGCTAACCTTTGCTCATAAAAAATCGCTCCGTGAAGGAGCGATCTCCTTACGATTATACAATTTAACACACTTTGGACAATGAGCGTTAATCTGAAAAGTCCTCTTTTCTCCCATTAAGACAACAATTATTACGATATTCTACGGGAGATAGATTCAAAATTCGTTTGAATACCTCTGTGAACTTGCTTTGGTTAGAATATCCTACCCGTTCTGCAATTTCGGCAATCGAAAGATTGGTTTGCCGGAGAAGATCAGCAGCGGTATGAACACGATATTCTCGCATATAGGTATGCACGGGTACGCCGTAGATTCCTTTAAAACACTTTTTCATAGATGTTAGCGGTATTTCAAAGTGTTCCGACATTTCCTGCAATGTAAAAATGACGGTCTATATTCTTTACCATGTATGCGGTCATTTTCTTTGACAGCCAGAACATGATTTTTTTATAAAAAAATACGGGCGCTCGTCCGAAGCCGCAGCGTTGGAGGATAAGAGATAAAATAATAGTTCTATCACTTTCAGTTTCAAATAAAATAATCGCGTCTTTTTCTGTTCCTCATACATTTCATCCAAGATATGCTCCAACGACGGATTGGAGCGAAAAATCACAAGCTCATTCCCTTTTAGCAAGCGGTCACGCAAAGTTTCAAAGTGGATAGGATTTTTCACCAAACACCATTTTTTTAAATTATGGATTCCCAGTGCCGCTTCTTCGATGGAAATTGTGATCGTAATTCCGTGAAAGTGTGAAAGGGGAAATGTATTTCGTATGGGCGCTTTTTTTCAGGTAGATTCATTGCTAAATCCCTTCACCAAGATAGATAAATTCACCATTTGCAAATTCGGCCTCAAAACGTCCTAACCGGCAATGGTTGATCGTCAGTACATTTTTTGAAAAATCCTGATCGGTTTTGCTATAATCTAAGCTGTTAAGGTGAAAGTCCTGATAAAAAAGCTGTATTCCCGGAAAGAGATCATATTTTGTTATCACCCCGGTTCCATTCCCGTGTTTCGTCTGGTAAATTCTGCAAAACTCACAATCGCGGATTTGTCTGGTGTCCGGCCCATATAATGTTTCAATTTCCAAATCATCTACGGGGAATATAGGTTCTCCATGCACTTTTCTTTTTCGCATATCCGTAGGTTTACAGATATTGTCTGGAACAAGCCAAACATCACCAATTTTTTTGGCTCCCGGTACTCTGTTTTCCTTACAAAGAAATTGAACTCTACGAGAAGAAATATCCCATTTTTTTGCAACTTCTTGAATAGATATATAATTCATTGTCTTTAACTCCCAATCAATCATTCGTGTACACGAATGATTATATCACGAAACAGCCAGATTATCCATTCCTAAATTCCAAAATAAGAATTACAAAATGAAATCAAAGCGCATATCAAATCATTCCCGGCGCACTCTATGAACAATAGAATGTAATTGGGTGATATGATATGCCGAATGTAAAAGACTGTCCCGGTTTTGAAAGTTTTGGTGCAGACGTGCAGCAGGCACGGGAGGCCGTAGGAATGTCCCGCAGGGAATTGGCGGAACGGGTAGGAATTGACCCGCGCTATCTTGCCAACATCGAACTGTGCGGCACTATACCGAGTGTGCCGGTTGTTATGCAGCTTATCCGGCTGTGCAAGCTGCCAGCAAAACGCTATTTTAATTCCGGCTTAATCAGAGAGGACAGCGAACAGCGCCAGCGGACAAGCCACAAGTTGCAGCTCTGCCCGGAAAAATACCTGTCTATCGTCGAGGGTGTCATTGACGGGGCAATCAAAATCAAAGAGAATGAAGAAAAGGGGGATGAATAAAACCATCCTCTTTTGCGTTTGTTGGAGGCCACAAGGGGCCTCTTATTTTTTGCGTTCTTTACGTCGGAAGCCTTTATTTTGCGGGAATTTTAGAGTGGTTCGGGCGTTCTTTTAGCGGAGGAAAAGAAAAACAGCAAGCATAGGGAGTGTAGCCACACTCCCGGCAAACGGCCTCCCGTTTGTATCTTGGGGAAGGCCCCAAATCCCTGAATGAATGGAGGTGCGAAAGTGGAAAACCGAAAACGGAAGTTTGTGCTGCGCGTCCCGGTGACGCCGGAGGAACGGGCGCTGATCCAGCAGAAGATGGACCAGCTTTGGCACAAAAAACTTTTCTGCCTACTCCCGGAAAATGCTGATCGACGGCTATATCGTTAATATCGACACCGCCCCCGTCCGGGCGCAGACCGCAGAGCTGCAAAAGATCGGCGTCAACATCAACCAGATTGCAAGGCGTATCAACAGTACCGGGACTGTGTACGCGCAGGACTTGGAGGACATCAAGGGGGCGCTGGCACAGATATGGCAGTTACAAAGATCCATCCTATCAAGTCAACGCTGAAAAAGGCGCTGGACTACATCGAGAACCCGGACAAGACCGATGGAAAGCTGTTCGTTTCTTCCTATGGCTGTTCCTATGAAACGGCGGATCCTGAATTTCAAATGCTGTTAGATCAGGCGTACCAAAAGGGCAACAATCTGGCCACCACCTGATACAAGCCTTTGAACCGGGGAAACCACGGCGGAGCAGGCCCACGAGATCGGGCGGCAGCTTGCCGATGAAGTGCTACAAGGCAAGTACCCCTATGTGATTACCACCCATATCGACAAGGGCCACCTGCATAACCACATCATTTTCTGCGCCGTGGATATGGCGAACCAGCGAAAGTACATTTCCAACCGCCAAAGCTACGCCTTTATCCGGCGCACCAGCACCAGTGACCGGCTGTGTAAGGAACACGGCCTGTCTGTGGTAAAGCCCGGCAAGGACAAGAGCAAGACCTACGCCGAGTGGGACGCACAGAAAAAGGGCAAGAGCTGGAAAGCAAAACTGAAACTTGCCATCGACGCGGCCATTCCGCAGACCAAAGACTTTGACGGCTTTTTGCGGCTCATGGAGGCGCAGGGCTATGAAGTCAAACAGGGCAAGTTTATTTCATTCCGCGCCCCCGGACAGGAACGCTTCACCCGCTGCAAGACCTTGGGGGAGGATTACACCGAGGAACGGATCACCCAGCGGATCAAGGGTATTGCCATTGACCGGGGGCCGCGCAGAAGAAGCACCGAGGAAATCTCCCTGCGGATCGCCTTGGAGGACAGTATCAAGGCCCAGCAGTCGGCGGGCTATGCGCGGTGGGCGAAGCTGCACAACTTGAAGCAGGCCGCCAATTCCTTAAACTTCATCACAGAACACCAGATTGACAGCTACGAGGGCTTGGAAAGCAGGCTGGCCGAGATTAGCGCGGCAAACGACGCGGCGGCCTCCGCCCTGAAAGACGCAGAACGCCGCCTTGGGGATATGGCGCTGCTGATAAAAAACCTCTCCGCTTACAAGCAGCTCCGGCCTGTGGCGCTGGAACTGCGAAACGCCAAAGACAAGGCCGCGTTCCGGCGGCAGCATGAAAGCCAACTGATCTTATATGAGGCGGCGGCAAAGGCGCTCAAAGAGGCCGGGGTCACAAAGCGCCCCAACCTGTACGCCCTCAAAACCGAGTATAAAAAGCTGGACGCAGAACGGGAACGGCTGTCCGCACAGTACAGCGAAGCGAAACAGAAATTGAAAGAATACGGCATTGTCAAACAGAATGTAGACAGCATTTTGCGGACAGCGCCGGGAAAGGAGCATACGCAGGAACGATGAACATACCGATAATGAGTTACCCCCAATACCGCAAGGCCCGCAGGCTCACCCATGAGTGCTGCAACTACTGTAACGGAAACTGCCTCCTGCTGGACGATGGGGAGGAATGTGTCTGTGTGCAGAGTATTTCCTATTCGCTGCTGTGCCGGTGGTTCAAGGTGGCCGTCCTGCCGCTGGACGCGGCCCTGTGTGCCGAAATCACCAAGAGAGTATGAAAGTTTTTCTGTAAAAACGGAATAAGAAATACCTTCAGGGGCTCCTGTGATATACACTAATCACAGGAGCCCTTTACTATGGCAAAAAGAGAAAAGAAACCCGTCCACAAAGTTATGATGACCGAAGGCAAACGCCAGATCATCCAGCAACTCCTACAGGAATACGACATTGAGACTGCCGAGGATATTCATGATGCTCTCAAAGACCTGCTCTGTGGCACCATCAAGGAGATGATGGAAGCCGAGATGGATGACCACCTCGGATATGAAAAAAATCCGAGCGCTTCGACTCCGATGACTACCGTAACGGCTACAAGGAAAAGACTGTCAACTCCAGCTACGGTTCTATGCGAATCGACGTCCCGCAGGACCGCAAGTCCACGTTTGAGCCTAAAGTCTTAAAGCAGCGGCAGAAAGACATTTCTGACATCGATCAGAAGATTATCTCCATGTATGCCAAGGGATGACCACCCGCCAGATCTCTGACACGCTCATGGATATCTATGGTTTTGAGGCCTCTGAGGGATTCATATCGGACGTGACGGATAAGATCCTGCCCCAGATCGAGGACTGGCAGAACTAGCCCCTCGACGACATCTACCCCATCCTCTACATTGATGCAATCCACTACTCCGTTCGGGATAATGGGATCATTCGGAAGATGGCGGCTTGCATCATTCTCGGGATCAGCTGCGAAGGAAAGAAAGATGTCCTGACGATCGAGGTTGGCGATAACGAGAGTGCTAAGTACTGGCTGGCCGTCCTCAACAGCCTTAAGAACCGTGGGGTTAAGGATATCCTGATTATCTCAGCTGACGGGCTGACTGGGATCCGCGAGGCGATCCAGACGGCTTTCCCGAAGACAGAATATCAGCGCTGCATCGTCCACCAGGTCCGGAACACGTTAAAATACGTGTCAGACAAAGACCGCAAAGCCTTCGCCAATGACCTTAAAACAATCTATAATGCTCCCAACGAGGAACAGGGGCGCGCCAACCGGGACCGGATCACAGAGAAGTGGTCAGAGAAATATCCGAACGCCATGAAACGCTGGGAACGCGACTGGGATGTCATCACTCCGATCTTCGAGTTTTCCGCAAATGTGAGAACCGTCATCTACACGACGAACGCGTTCGAGAGTCTGAACGCCACATACCGCAAGCTGAATCGTCAGAGAAGCGTTTTCCCCAGTGCCCAGGCTCTTCTGAAGGCCCTGTATCTGGCCACCTTTGAAGCTACGAAAAAATGGAGCATGACAATCCGGAACTGGGGCAGGTTTACGGCGAGCTGTCGATCATGTACGAAGACCGGCTTCTCGAATGACACGATAAACAGCCGAAACGGGCGGATTTCTCCGTCCGCTGTAGACATGTCAACCTGTATCCGTTATAAAATAAGCAACCGTCTGAAGGTCGATAACGCTGCTTTGTAAGCCCTCAGACATAAAACCTATCACAGGAAATCCTATTTACAGAGATTTCTTCACACACTCCACTACTATCTGCAATAGCAGGCGTTCCCTGAAAGCCATTTTTTTACATGGCTATCCAGGACGATTGCCTCCGCAAGAATCCGTTTGACTTCCAAATCAATGAAGTAATCAACGACGACACCGAGCCAAAGGTTCCGCTGACCCCTACACAGGAAAAAGAACTCCTAACCTTTATGCAGGATGATGAAGTCTATTCCAAGTATTATGACGAGGTAGTTATTCTGCTGGAAACGGGACTTAGGATTTCTGAACTCTGCGACCTGCCCCCTGCTGATCTGAATTTTGAGAAGCGTTTTATCAATGTAGACCACTAGCTTTTGAGAAGCACGGAGGATGGCTACTACATCGAAACGCCCAAGACAGACAGCGGTTTCCGTCAAGTGCCAATGAGCGCAGCAGCTTGTGAAGCGTTCAAGCGTGTGTTGGAGAACCGCAAAGGCGGCAAATCCATTCAGGTTGATGGATATAGCAATTTCTTATTCCTGAACCGGGACGGCCTGCCGAAAGTAGCGGTAAACTATGACGCCATGTTTAAGTGCCTTGCCAAGAAATTCAACAAGTGCCACAAGGAGCCGTTGTCCTCGGTAATGACGCCCCACACTATGCGGCACACGTTCTGCACCAGAATGGCAAATGCGGGAATGAACCATAAAGCATTACAGTACATCATGGGACACGCTAATATCGTTATGACGCTGAACTATTACGCCCACGCTACATTCCATTCCGCACAAGAGGAAATGGACAGACTGGAAGCAAAGGCGGAAATCAAAGTGGTAAACACGGAGAAAATCGAAGCTGCCGCTTAGTAGTAGACAGGTATTTTTCTACTGCTTATACTACTTTTTGACCGTGAAAAACACAAGGGGATATAAAAAGTATATGTGAGGTTCTTCCGATATGAAAAAAACGCCGGAGAAGCCCGAAGTTACGGGCTATACCGGCATTTAAGAATTTCTAAAGAGATAATCGAAAAATCTATTAAACTATTCGAAGAATAATAAAAATGATTCGGCATGACGAAGCGTGGGAAACATATGTCTTTTGAAAGATATTGACAGAAACGGGTATCGTTGTACGGGAAAGCCTGAACCTTTGAAGGGTATTCTCTCCGGCTATTAGAGCGTTCGGATCGACAAGAAAAAAAGCGTGCTGTCTCTCAATCGTTTGAGACAGCACGCTTTTTTTCACATATTCTTCTGTAGCCAGGCTTCCCGGCTGAGTAACGAGACATGCTCGATTCGTACTTCGTTTAAAAGGGGGACATCCACCTCCTGCAAAGTCTTTTCATGGCGGAAGCCGAGCTTCTCCTGCACGCGCTTTGACTTTTCATTGCCCTCGTAATAACCGCACCACACGCGCTGCATGCCGAGTTCCGTAAAGGCACGCCGCAACAGCGCCTTTGCCGCCTCCGGTATGAGTCCCTGCCCCCAGAACGGCCTTCCGATCCAGTAGCCGAGCTCGCACGCATCTTCCTCTTCCGCAAGCCTCGAATCTCCGTTCAACGACAAGGCAATCGCGCCGATGACGCGCCCGTCTTCCTTTTTGCAGATGGCATAGCTCTCCGGACCGCTCAGCACCAGGCGGATGATGTTACGGCTCTCTTCTACACTGCCGTGCGGCGGCCAGCCCGCCGCCGGGCCGACTTCCGGGTCCTTGGCATACTTATATAAATCAGCCGCGTCCGCCTCTTCAAAGGGGCGAAGCAGCAGGCGTTCGGTTTTGATTTGCATCCGCTTGCTCTCCTTTCGACGAGGATCAGTCCCAGTAGCCTGCTTCTTCGGGTTTCAGAGTTCCGCTGCAGTACGGGCAGGGAAGCCCCGCAAAACACTCCTCTTCATAAATAGGCCACATCCTATGCCCGCAGCGGCAGCGATGTTCGTAATCACGAAAAAAACGGTAGCTTTCCGCCAAACAGCCGTAACTGTCCCAAAAGAAAGCGTACTGCTCCCTCTCGCTCCCTTCCATCTCGGGAAGATAGGTCGCCAACAGCGGGCGGACTTCATAGCGGTAACAGTGCTCACACTGCAAAATGACATCTTCTCCGTCCACCACTGCACCCGGATACCTCGTTAGCAAGGTCTTTAGTTCTTTTCCGTACTTTCCTTCTCTCGCCGCCTTCGTCACGCCTTCGGGGAAAATGCCATTCATCCCATATCCCAAGTAAGCCTCAAACGAATACTCACATTTGTTACATTGCCAGAGATAAATAACGCCCATGGAGACCTCCTTTACATTTTATCGCATTAAGTTGTTCTTGCTATCAATATCACACACCAGTCCCAGAATTGCTCGACATCTTTTAGATTCACATATCTTAATTCATCGGCGTTGAACATTCCACATAATACCTAGTCGCCAAACCATTTCATTAGTTTATTCGAAATTCTCTAGTGGAATATTCTCTCTAAACAGACTATTAATAATCTTCTTGATAACATTTTCATTTAATCCTAGTTTCTTTTAGTCTAATTACATAAATCATTTCCTCAACAAACTTTTATATCTGTCAGATTACGTGGCTCTATATTCATGTCAATTCTGCTATGGGCAATTCCATTGCGCAGATAATTAATATTCACAGCAACCGTTTCAACAATTTCTTTATATGCTCCCTCAAAATGCCTTGTGACGAAGGGTTCCATAATACTCCTACAATCTATAAAAGCATATTCTAGATTATCTCCATAGCTGGAATCATGATTCTCAATCCCTTTTGCAAAATCCCTGATATACTTCTTTTGCTTCCCAGTCATTTTATTTGCGAGATTCAAAATGCACTCAACTGTTAATTCCTTGGCCGCCTTATATTTTTCTGACCTCCTAATATCTTGTCCATATATTTCTCTAAACTCTCGTTCAAAAGCCGCCAAAATCATTATTACTCTGCTAGTCGTATAATGAGTGCAATCTTTCAAAGAATCGCATAAATAATCATCTCTAATTTTACCTTCATCAATTGCCAGCAACAATTCTGAACTGTGTTCTCTCAAATCACTAGCACTTATAATTCTATCATGTGTATGGCTGTTTTCCTCCACCCCACAAGTTTGGTCTAAGACGAATTTTCCACATTCTTTTCTCATGCCATATTCAGCCAGACAATATGTTGAAATCTCAGAAATTTCAACATTGGTTCGATAACAGATATATCTCAGAAATTTCTGAAACACTGTAATTATATCCCTCAATTCATCAATTCCTATTGGACTTGAGAGCTTCATCGAATAATAGGATCTAGCATTTAATGGCACTGCACTATTGTACTTTAAAGTCGTATTTGATCCGCAAAAACTATCAACCCTCAATGCTCCATGCATAAACATTCCGCAACTAATTTCTTCAGAATTAGACGCTTCAATGTTTATAGAATCAACAGTAACAAACTTCTCACCTCCATATTTCAGATCAATTTTAAATGTATTTTTCCGGGTCAAAAAGCAATCTATCTCTCTCCCATGAAATCTGATTTCATCAATTATACCATCATTATTATCTGTTATATAATACCAATTAACCTCATAGGTGAGATATCCATTGTAGCAACTCGGATTGTCTAACGTCCCAAAAATACACTAGGTATCCTTCCGATGTAATTCCTTTCAAGGTAAGCGCATCTAACCATCTATGTTGTTTATAATTTTCAGCAAATCTTCTAAAACTATTAACCATATTCTCACGTACCACTTCTCGGCTCGTGCTGTATAATCTTACTTCAAGCTTAACCTTGTCGAATTCGAATACATATTCATGAAATTCCTCAGACAAAAAAATCCCACAATTCTCCCCGGAATATTCATAATCCTCCCAGTGGTTTAAATATAATTTATCAACAGCTTTGATGACCAGCAAAGCCCTCAGATTAAACACGCTAAATTGTGTAAATTGAGAATCAGATATCAAATAAGTCAGATTTTACAGTCCTCTGATAGAAAGAAATCGCGAAGCGACAATCTGTATCTGATAAGATTGTTCTTTCCACGGAAAAATATCAAACTGAGACTAAAATGACTTGTTCACGTTGGTATCAAGAAAACCTTGAACGAACTAATTGAGCTTAAATAGACCTCATGAACCAGAGGCTGAGATACTACACAGTCGACTAGTCGTGAACACAATGAAGCTCACTAGAGTTATCGAAGCGAATGCTATGACATAAAACTTACATAGACTTCCATCAATATAGCACGGAATATTCTGCTCTTGAAGAGAATACTATTTGAGACCGCTATCATTAGATGCTATCGAAGTCGCGACATTGGCCCTAGGAAGGCCTAATCAAAATATCGCAGGAACATGTGTCTCTCCGTCGGATTGACGAGTATCACTGAAGATGTCTAGAAGATTACTATTCCTCCAAGTTCTCCAAGAAAAAAATTAGTGAACTGAATGAGGAAGCTTATATCCGCATTAAATTATGGAAGCTAC
>BNJV01000252.1_pt1 | contig 56550 bp, 59 predicted proteins | sample 8540591 | NCBI WGS metagenome assembly BNJV01 (sample SAMD00202457, study PRJDB9452) | human saliva metagenome | host: Homo sapiens | reverse complement strand
CAGTTACGTATTGTTTCTGCATTGCTCAGGTTTATCTTCCCATTACTACGACTTTGGCTCGTGTCCATCACGATAAGAATAAAGTAATGTTGCATCAAATTTATCATTCTTTATAGGCAACAATCAATGTGTTTGTCCATTCGCGATTTTTGCTGGCATAACCATTTTTAAGCAAGACACCACTTTTGTTCGGCAGAATACATTATCTATGGCTCCCTAAAGTGCGGTAATTTACTGAACCGCTCTAATGAACCACTTCCGGCATTGAAAGAATCCGCACCACGCATAATATCAATGCCTTGCACCAATTCAGGATCGATACTCAAACGTGAAACTATTAAAATTACCGTAACGCGTGCAAAGTGAATTTCTTCTGAATCAGGTAAATTCAATTCATCACGTTTTCACAATACCAACGCGATTGCCTTCAACGCCACGCATCGCAAAGCCTTTATTACGCCGACCATTATCAGCCACGCGCCGACATCGGCATGTAACGCACCAAGTCATAATACCATCCGCGATCGCCTTCTTGAATCACCTTACGTGTCTTTGATCGATTAGCTTTGATCAGTCGCATTTCCACTAACGGTAATAGGGTTCAATGGTTTGTTCTTCTGCACATGCTTGCAAACCTACTAGCACGCATAATGCACCTAAGGAAAGAGGATATTTATAGTACATATTCACCTGAGAGTTTATTAAGTAATACTGCGAGAAAGTTTGCTAAAAATCAGATAACCTGACAATATTGCAAAATTATTCTCATTTTCATATGATTAGTATCATGTCTTTAATCTATAAACTCATTTAAAGTGGATCTCTCCTAAGAATAAAACCTCAACCCTCAATCATTGCACTCTTGTATTATGGTAACAGGCGTGTTCTTCCAGTTCAAAAGGCGGTACAGATAATTTTGAACAAATTCGTCAAAACTGAAATTGAACTCTAACTAAAATCAGTAGCTAACAAAAAAGCGGAAGTTGCTGTAAAAAAGGCGGAAGAAGCAGCAAAAGTTGAATAGCTAAAAACAAAACCGAATCAGACAAAAAGCTGAAGAGGCAACTCAAACAGAAACACAAAGCCAAATAAACCTGACATTGAGAAAAATGTTACCAAGAAGCACTGGAAAAAGCGAAGAGGACGCTAAAGCCGCACTAGCTAACAATCAAAAGATCAGTTGAGAAAATGCTGCTCAAGAAGCACCGAAAAAGGTCAGAAGAGGCAGCTAGTTGCACAAGCTAGCAGCCAAAAGACTGAAGCTGAGAAAAATGCTGCCTCAAGAAGCACTGAAAAAGCCGAAGAGGCTGCCAAAGCTGCACTAGCCAATAAATCAAAAGACTGAGCTTTGAGAAAAATGCTGCTCAAGAAGCACTGAAAAGCCGAAGAGGCAGCTAAAGCAGCACGTTTAACAGCCAAAAAACTGAAGCTGAGAAAATGCTCAAGAAGCATTAAAAAAAAATGAAGAGGCAGCCAGCTAAGCACAAGCCAACAGCCAAAAACTGAATCAGAGAAAATGTCAAGCAGAAAGAGGCTGAAAACGTTTAAACAATTAGAAACGTTACAAGCTAATAAAAACGTATTCCGCTCAGTGATAAAATTTTTGGTGGCGCTTAGTGAGGAAATGACGGAAACAATTTCCGGCGGCACGTTAATGGCAAACAAAATAGCCCCGCCCGTCTTTTTAACAAGAGATATCCGTGATCTACCATCATTGATGAAAATGGGCAAATTGTTGATACTGCTGGTTCTGGCGAAGAGCCGAGATGGATCCAGAGAGTTATGAAGCCTATGATGATCCCTATAATCTCCGAAAAGAACGCCAAACTATTTTAAGTAATAATAACTTAAACCCAGTGCATTCGAACCTATGTTGACAACTTGAACCGGCACCGAATACTTTGCCCAAGGTCCGCCGACCGTTGTTACAAATTCCGACTGCAGGTAAATTGAATATAAAGGAGGTGCTGTTTATAAGAAAGATGGCGATAGGGAACGCAGTGAGAGAACCGAAATGAAAGCGACTGCTGATTTTGATAAAAAGTCATTGACATTATCATGGAGAAAACCACGCCGTGCCGGAAATGCATTTTATGGTAAATTATCATGAATAGCTTTGCCGAGAAGTAAATGGTAAAAATAAAACCATAGGATCTTTCGAAAGAAAATGCCCAAGAAATGGGTGGGATTATTTACCAATGGATCAATCTCGTGTATTTGGTGGTATAAAACAATAATATTGCTATATCATGATCAAAAACCTGTGACTGAGAAACACTCAGCACAGGTTTTTATTATATCTATTGCACGAATGATTAACCCCGAATGTAATTCACGATTAGGTCAATGTGCATCTTGATGCACGATCAAACCACGCACGGAACGTTATTTAACCCGGATATTCACGATTTCGTGCTAGATTTTTGGGGGGCAGATCAAAAAACATACTTCATTTTTAAATCAATTTTTTATTTATTAAACCACTTGTTGCATGAATTGGCGTAAGCCGACCATATGAACAAACGAGAATGTTTTGACTTCGCCACCGCTTTGTAGGTGGTGCCTTTTTCGGGCTGATGTTTTCCGGTGCAGCAATCGGTGTTGCATATCTGGGCGTTCGTAGTTTCGAACAAAGTAGAAATGGATTTTCAGCATCCAACGCGCCGCTTCGTCCCAAGAACAATAAAGCGGCACGGCACGACGTCTTTGCCGCGAATACGACGGCTTTCTTCTTCCAGCTTTGGCACCACCATTAAGAGGATGGAGCATACCGGTACCGATGAGCTTCCCGGTGGATAATGCAAGCCGCTTTCTCGCGCGCAACCAGCCATCTGCGCCACGATAAACTTCCACCTCTGAGTCAAGATAATTACGATAATCCAATAACTCTTCACCGATAGTTTGCGCAGTAAAGTGCTGTCTTCACACGATCATGCGGTTGAGACGCTGATATACGCTTCGCAATGGCCTCCGGAGAAAGTCATGCGGTAATGTCGCCGAACAGATCTTTGATAATCCGACCGATTACCGGATAACGCATCCAACAACATGGCATGCGTATCACGAATATTCACCACTAAACGCACTGATTTCACCCGACCAAAAGGGCGATATTTTTCATGGGCCTTGGTTTAAAGTATACGAGTGCGATTTTGTTCACGTTGAATGGTTTTACGCATGTATATTCGCCACACTTCAGAACTGATCGCCAATTTTTGTTCACGCCAGTCAATTCTTCCTCGTTAAGCGGGAAAGCTCGATTTCCATTTGTTCAATTCTGCATCAATCAGGTGTCACGTCTCAGAATATACAACGCACGAATACGTTCTGCGCAGATGTTGGTAGACGGCAGCGATAAAGAACTGCGCACTTTATTTTCCGGTTTACGGCTATCTTCCGACAAGCGTGCGGCATCACGCAGATATTCGTTGTCAGCAACTGCTGTGCACCCAGCGCACCTAACGCTTTATCCGACATGGAGACGCAATTCATCTGCGGATAAACAGGCCAATTCACGACGATTTAAACGTTTTTCTCACATCAGAATTACGGGATAAACGAAGCACCACACACCAACTCATTTTCGCCGCCGTCACCAACTCACGCTGGGTTTTATAATCACGTTCTGCTTTACGAATACGACGAGTCAGATTTTCCGCTTCGCTTTCAATAAGGGTGAGTTGTTTTTCAATATAAGAACGGCGTTGGCGATTAGTAGAAAGTTGTTGATATAACTCGTCACGACGAATTTTGCACGTTCTTCCCGTCTCTTCATCAGCACGCACACCCAATTCACCAATTTCTGCATCAATTCCTGCAACATTTGATTTTTACTGTTGAAAGAACTTTTGCAATTGAATCAACACTTGATTGTACTGCGCATATTGCGCTTGAACCTGACGTAATTGTTCGCGCTGAATTTCGCGTTGTTGCTGCATTTGTTCTAAACGCGCGCGTAACTGTTCGTTTAATTCAGAGGTTTCCGTTTGTACGCTTTCCGCATAATTGAAATGCGCTTTACGTTGCACCACATCCGCCAAGGCAGACTTTTTGTTGCACTTGTTTTTGTAGCTGAATGGCTTGTTCATAATCGGCTTTTAGTGCTCGTACTTTTCCGGTCGCTTTGGCAAATGTGTTAGCAATCGGTTCTACTGTGACAACGTGACACCGTGCTGACGGATAAATAAATTCATCCTGCTCTGCCAAAGTCTAATTGCTCACGGCATTCTTCAATGCGATCAGTTGCTATCAATAACAGCCAATAATGGCAATTGCGGAATTAATTTATTCAACAACTGCATTCTTTCTTTCGCATCATCTAAACGAAGACGAATTTGTTGCTCGCCGATCCCAATTGATTACGCTTCGCGTTCAATTTCATTGCGTTGTTGATTGGTCTGCGCCATCAGTTGTTCCGGATTGGCTTGGAAATGCCAAGGCTAAAATGCAGACCAACAAACTGGCTAAAATGCTCATGTAAACGCTGACATATTTTTGTACGTCAAAAGCCACGTTGTGCATACTGCCCGCCACTTCCTCACGTTTAGCCTGTAATTCTTCCAAATGTTTTCACGAGCCGCACGCGAACAACGGAATTTCAGGAATTTGGAATAACGTAATCACGATCGGACACCTGAACAACCACACCAAGCTCTAACTTCTTGTGCGGAAAGTACGCTGTCGTCAAACGCCGCCGGATCGCCCTCGATTAAATACAAATCTTCCGGGCAATCTTCTAAATTAGCGAGTTGCTCTTTTTCACCGCATTCAAATCACGCACCACAATAGCGTGGCGTGCCGGGGCCGTATAAGGCCGGAGAAAATAAGGCGTCTTCGATCGGCACATCATCGTATAATTCAGACAGCAACACGCCACCAAAACGTTCTGCCAGCACATTTAAACGGGCATCTTCCGAACCATCCGGCTGACTTAAACGGCATAATTGCTCGTCTAATTGCTGACGTTGAAGTTCTAGCTGGCTCGCGTTCCATGGTCAATTCATCGCTCTTTGGTCAGCTGTGATTGCATGAAATTCATCACATCCTGACTGTCTGCGAATTGTTTTCCACTTTGCTCCTGCAGCAGTTCCAATGCGGCTTGAGCGAGTTAACCGCCGGTGCTTTTACGTGCGTTTTCATCATAAAGTGCGGTTAAATTTTCACGTTTTTGACGTAGCGTCAACGTTGTCAACTAAATCGGAAAGTTCAGCGATAAATCTTCAATTAAGGCTTCTTTGATCGCCATAAAACGCTTCCAATCTATCCGCCGTTTCTAAGCTTTGATTCGCACGTTGATTAAAAATCGTTTAATAATCTCACTCGCACTTTTGTTGTTGACTGCGTTGCCTAATTCATGTAATCAGCGCGTAATTGCGGCGTTTGTTGCGCTTGAAGTTTTGTTCGGATATTCGCGTAACAATTCTTTTGGCACTTTCCCACGCGGCAGAACGCACCTCACCTGCAATTTTGCAAACCAATGGATAGGCTTTTATCAAATTGCGTTTTCTGCCGCCTCGGAAATAGACATTTTTGCTCTAGTTCAAGCACGTTATCTGTCAACACTTCCGCTTGCGCTTCAAATTTCGTGATATGCCCTCCACGTACCGATAAATCGGTAATCCGCACAACGTCTTAGCTTTTTCTAAGGCTTGAATGGCTTTGTTGATATTGCAATGCACGGGTTTGTTGTGCATCAGCGCTTGCTGATAATCTGCTAATTGGGGAACGCAAGTTGTCAACTTTCTTTGTTCTGTTTGTTCAAATAGCGCCTGACTTTCTTCCAGTTGCTCGCTGGCGGTTTCAGCCACCATTTTCGCTCTTCCAAACGCTCGGTCGTTCCACTGACATCTTCTTGATAACGAGAAATTTTCTTGATGGCGTAACGCATTTTAACACCAAATTCAGATGATCAAGTGCACTTTGGTGATCCACTTCGAGGACTCTTTTCACTTTCGGCTAACTCGGCGGCTTCACGACTTAATTCAACCAAACGATGTTGTGATAAATTCCTGTTCAGACTTGGCTTTTTATACCACTCCTGACGGAAATTTAATGCGGTTTCAATATTGCCACGGCGCTCATTGGCATTTCGCATATAATCCGCTGCCACATAATTAGTCGATTCGGTAATTAAATGTTTAAAACAAACTCGCGGTCCGCTTGGGTGACTTTAATGGCTTCAACGTCATACGGTTTTTCGCAAGCACTTTCCATGTCTTGAAAGCTTTCACGCCAAGGTTTTCCTGGCACAAATAATCCCGTAATGACGGGTAATAGCGCTGGAAATACCGCCGTATAAAAGAGGCTTCGATAAGCTTATAGAATTTGCTACGATCTGAAGAAGAACGTAAGCGTTTTGAATAATCCCCAAATCAAACATCATGCCGTGGTAATCGGTGATGGAATGATATTGTTTTAAATTGGGCACCACCCTGCTCAACTTTATCTTTTAATTCATTTAAGGTTAGTACTCGCGCTTGACGTTCGTTAATGTTTCGGTGAAAAGGGCAGGTCGGATTGACAGACAAATTCTACGCCTTGAATAGAAAAAGGTTTTTAACCACTTTTTATCACGCTACGGCAACCCGTTGCAGACAGACACCCACAATAATTCGTTGATGATGGAGTGATGGTGTCCAACGCCGATAACACACGCCCTGGCGTAATTTACCGTGCAAACCTTTTTATCACGAGAACCGCTTGTGGCGCCGGCTTCTCGTGGTGTTACGGAAAATGCAAATACGTTAAATCCGGAATCAATGCTGTCACAAAATCCGCCATGGTCGTAGATTTCCCGGCACCGTTACCACCGGAAAAGTGTGGTCACCAATTATCTAAATCAGAAGGTGCGGGCAAAGAAACCGTTCCAGTTGATGAGCGTTAAAAGAACGGAACTTACCGCGTTCTACCCCATTATTCTGGTTAGATGATAACCGGCGCGACATCAGAGGATACCGTATCCATTACTTCATTTTCCAGGATAATTCTTCAGTCATTATTCTTGTTCCTCTTCTACGAATTCGTCTTCAACGTCAGTCTCTGTTTTCAGTACTTTCTGTATCACGTTGTAATGCGGCTTTTTCAGCTTCTAGAAGATTGTGGCGTTGCTGCTTCACCATCGCGAATTGCCGTAATTGTGCTTTCAATCGGATCATCTCCGGCACGTACTTCCGCACCAAAAACGGAATACCGATTCAGAAATGGTAAATTTGCCGCTGTTCGGTTCGCCTACGGTATAAATCATGCTCTAAACGGCGTAAAGCGACCCGATCCGCACGCACTTTTTCAGCCAATTTTTGTTTATCCAAATCAGAACCGCTGGAACGTTGATTCACGGCTTTTAGTAACTTGCTCTCATCCGCTAAATTCAGTAATTCGTCATACACTTCCTGGGCACTATAGCCTTGTTGAGCTAGTCGCCCGGGCTTAAATACAAAAATCACAAACACCTTACCCACTAACATTTCCCAATTCCGTTAACACAGAACGGGCAATGAGTGTTGTCGCTTTTCGGACGCAAATAGAAAAACCTTCCGGCGCACGAATCAGTTCCACGTTATAACGACGGTAGAACAGATCCAATTCTGTTTGAAAAACTCAAGTAAAAAGGCGTGGTTGTCTAACTGTTCTGGTACTAATATGTTTACCGGAACGCAACTGGCTGTCCACCGCCGGAAATAACGGATTGGGCAATGGCAGCCGCCAATTTTGAAATTACTTCAAGGTTATTTTCTGTCATGTTGTTTCTCTGTTTTAGTTATTCGTTATTTCTACTAATATCATGGCGAGTCGCTTTGTAGATCCACTTTGCCGCTTGCCACACGTTGGATTTCATCTACTTTAAAGATAAAAGACGGTTGCATTACACGAGCGGTATATCTGAGTTTTTAAGATGCTGATGACCTCATTAATGTGTCTAACTCAGTTTTCTTTTACTAAAGCAGTCTGCACAGCCGCCCTCCTCATCAGGTACATTCGCGGCAGTGAACTGCACATCGTCACGTAAGACCCTGTGCGATTTGCTCTTCCACACCGCCCAAACTGGATTGGCATCTCGCTACTTTAGCAAAGCGGGACAACGGTGGTCAACAATGGTAATAAAACCGTTTTCACCAAATATGTCCTTTATCGGCGGTGTAATAACGCACACACCGTTGATTTCCGCAACGACATCCGTAGTTTTCTGCATCGTTTAAGTATCCTTTCATCACTCGTCCGCCGCCGATTAAAATTAAACCGTCTCTCTCGCCTGTTGCGATCTCCAAAACTTTCCGATCAACAATTTTAATGATGGTGCCCGGCAACGCAAACCAACGGAACCCCTGCTCAGGTTGAAGCGTGAGTTCTTTTAAGGTTTTCGTGTCTAAAATATTCGGCATATTCACGCAGGCGACCGGCGCGCTCCGTCGTACCACATAACCTCTCATAAATCTCTAAACCCGGAAACTTCAAATCGGAATGCTTTCTTTCACATCGGTTTTCAGATCTGCACCGGCACACCATGCGGATCGTTCTGGAACATCAGCGGACGCAGCTATTCATTGGCATATTGATGAACGTTGACGTGCCGAATAAAAATGCTCGCGTTGTGCCGCCGCCGCCATTTTCCCAAACTGTTGCACCATACCCGCTCTGATCAGGCACGCTGCTGACCATTTTTACGCCCTCACATAGCGGAAGTAACGTTGTCACGGTTAAAACCGAAAGAATGGAAAATCGGTAATGAGTTTAAAAATCACATCATCTTTTCTGAAGTTTAATAAAATCACTGATTTGGCGGATATTGGTCAGCAGGTTTTGCGCGTCAATTCAATGCCTTTCTGGTCTCTTCACTGCCGCTACTAACAGGATAGCTGCCGTGCACATCCTAGGCTCACATCAGCAAAATTAAGCAACTTAATCCAACTTGCAGGCATGAAAAGTGCGGTCAAAATGCCAATCGTTTTTGTGTCTTGCTAACGGTCTTTTGCCCACTCTTCCATCACCACTCGCTTTATCCGCTAACAACGCCTGATAATCAAAAGCCTTTCACCGCTTAATTTAGTAAGAAATCAGAAGTGATCACTTGTTGAAATATTGGCTCAGTGCCACGCCATGCTTTGTCTCGCCCAGAGTGTAATTTGAAATTTACCGGCACCTTGCCGTTCACGAACAACGCCACATTCACAATGGCACCCATAGCAGAACTTGGCAACAAGATGCCGACATCATTCGTCAGGGCTTGTTTCAAAGCAGCCATTGAAAACCAACACTGCGCTGATAAATTCTGGCATTTGTAAGTTCGGTCCCCATACTCATCGGCGGCCCATTCACGCAATAAATTACCTTTTCGCCATATATCCAACCAATAATGAGTTATTAATGGTTGTTGGCGGCAACAAAGTTTTCCCAAGAGGAGCACACACCCACCCACTCTCTGTCCGCGCAACGTCATCTGACAAACACTGCATCGCATACCGAAAGCAACGATAATATCGCGTTTGCTGCCGCTGTCATGAGAGTTCCTTTAGTGAGCATCGGCAACGGAGAAGCTTAGAACTCGTAATCCTCCCACAGAGAACGGCACGACACAGACATCTAAGCCATCTCTTTAATGCTAAGCTCATAACCACGTTGAAATTCGTTACATCGTCCGTTAGCTTAGCATATGCCCTTTCAGGAAATAAGGCGACCACTTCGTGCCGTTTTCTAAATATTGGTGAATGGTTTCGATACTTTCTTTGCTGGAGCCCGCACCAATTGGAATCACCTACTTGAAAATCCAAGTGAGATACCATCGTTATAAATACCACGTGATACACGCACAAACTCATGGCACGGGCTGGCAGCTTGTAAAACCAACCATCTCAATCCAACCGATATGGTTACCTAACACACGCCTCCGGCTTTGCGGTAAGTTTTTCAAGCCTCCAACATACGGAAGCGATAAACCGGTTTTCCTTAAAAGACCAATAAAAATAAACGTGAGGAATAGATGTGGTGACCTGTAAAATGGCATATAAAGAGCCAATAAACAGACCACAGCAACAAATATGCGAATAAACCGGTAGTTGAAATATTCGCGATACACAAAAGCGATGCTGAGCGATCAGAAGCCAATCATCGCAATGTTTTGCACGAAGTTATTACCGGCAAGGATTTTGCCCATGCTCGCTTCCGGAGCGAAGAATTGAATAGTGGCATTCAATGGCACAACAACAAAACCGCCGGAATAAACCGGAAACAGAAACGACCAGAAACTAATAATGACAACGCCACCGGAAGACGCTAAGAAAATAAAGATACACACGCCCAATGCCCCAAAGGAACAATACCTAACTCAATATGGTATTTCGACATGGCGCCGGCAATATATGAACCCAAATGTAACCCAATGCCGCTGATGGCTGTAAAATCATTTGAATGACTCAATGCGTTGTCGTGTCATTAACACACATTTTTATAATGTGCCGGGAATGCAGCCACAGTTGACTTTGAGAAATCATTCTCAGAAAATATCTCTAACCCAATAATGCCCAACCAAATATTTTTATCTCGAACGCACTAGTTTGACGTTTTCTCTTTTAAATAGATTAACGAGAAACATTTTTAGCACTAAATCATGCGTCTTCACTCTCTGCCGCTCGAGAAGAATGGGAGTTTAAAAGCAAAAATAACTTCCAAAAGCGCTCAAAAATAACGATAAGAAACCAATGAACAACTACTGGAAAGAACGTCTGATGGATTACTCACTATGCGACATAAATAATTCTTCAAAAATATACGAAAAGCAAAGGAACTCAAACTATCGCTGGCAATGGTTAAAGTTTGAATCATCCTGTCTCGCCGCCCCCAAATGCTCCGTACCGACGATAGATTTGATAATCCCATATTTAGCCGGGAGAATAGACTCGCACTTTGAGCCGATAAAATCAGCGTTAAAATAAAAGCAAACTTCAAAAAGCACCTCGGCCAAATAACTTAGATTGTCAAAAGAAACAACACACCAACAACGGCAGCAGTAAAGCGAATGACTTAGTATGAGGAATATTTTGTCGTTAATAAAACCAGTAGAGAAAATAAGAATACAATGGCACAAGATCATTGCATTGACTAATGCAGTTAATACCACCAAGGTATCACCATCAAAACTTTTGAGAAGCACATTTTGAATAGTGATTTTATGTGCTAAATCTACACTGGCATTTAGAAATGCAATAGCGAGATAAGGTCACCTCGATTTTTCAGTAATTCTTTTCATAATGTTTCGTTATTGTTTTTAATTCTCGTCCAATAAAAATGGTATCTCATCACCGAACTCATGTCTTCAATTGTAACGATGCCAACATAAGAATGAAGTCACAATATAAGTGCGGTTAAAAATGCGTTTTGTGTTTTATAAAAACGTTCCTAAAACGACCGCACTTTTAATATTTATCAATAATATGCGCGGAACTTTCGGCACCATCCTCATTAATACCCTGCCCAATTCGGATAGATTCCCGGCGAGGTCGTCTCGCCATACCCAAACGCACCGCCTGATCCATCAATACGCCCTGCCATCAAAAATGTTGGTGACAACGGATAATGTTCGAGCTGTTGTTTTAAGACAATGCTTAAAATTAATTGGACGATTTTGCTCACGGTAATTAACCAGCAACGTTTGCATATGTTCTACAATTTGTCGCGAATATCGGCTAAAGATTCGTATTGCAATTCTTCCGGCACCACCCAACGCGTCTTCTTCACGTAGGCTAATTCCTCATCGCGCAAGTCCACCAAACGTTCTGCTTGCGCTGTCCATAAGAACCAAGGGTTGTCGAAAATAATGATGAATAGAATGGCGTAAACGTTGGAAAAGACACGTTCTTGGTCCATATCATATGGCGGTACGGATAAATTTATGCACGTGGCGGTCGTAGCCGATCCATAAGTCGATAGCTTGCTGTCCCCAGCTGATGATGCGGTCTAATTTCGTTTTGTAAAATTGGTGATTAATTCATCAACAAAATACAATTCTTGGGACCGATCACACAATCTTGAATGCGTAATAACTGCGCCTGTAATTTGTCGCCCGCCGCATTTAGTGTGTCTTGAGTTCCTGTAAATTCCCGGAAGTTTCATCTAATAATTGTTCACAGCTGAAATGGCTGCCTGCCAATTTTTGTTAATAGCGCGGCAATTTCCTCTTTAATGCTTTTGATTGATTTTTCATCCATAATGCGTGTGACAAGTCAATGCTGTCAAAAATTTCAGCAACAGAATATTTCAATGGAGCAGACACATGACGACGCCAAGTAATGTTCATCGCCATCTTCTTCGGCAGCCTCAGACGCACGCTGGATTTCATCGCACAATGGAGAGCTGAACGGAAAGACGTAAAGCAGAAAATTCGCGTTGACGAATGTAATAACTCGAGACCCCCACCCCCAACGGCGTTAAGCGATAAATCGCCAATCCTTCGGTAAACTCACTCACGAAGCGATTAAAGAAAACGCTGTTTTACCAGATCGTTAATGGCATTATTGGCACGTGTGGCGACACATGTCTTTCGATAAATCAAAATGCATGTGAAATATGGCAGGAAAATATCAATTAAATCGCTTTCCACAGATTTCACCGTCAAAACGTTCATCGTTATAAATTGCAATCGCCATATGTAGAAATGCCAATCGTCTCTGTCGGCAAACTTGAAAGAAAATTCACGTTCTTTCTGCCCAGGAGACCAGTTCGGGAACGGCTTTGTGACAGTGTCAAGCGACGAGGGATCTCACAGCACAGGTTAATTTCAACAAAAATCAGTGAGTGTCACAGGAATTTAGTAACTTTCTAACAGCTTGAAAGCGGAAGTGCGGTCCAGCCACGTTTTCACCACTCAGCAGAGCAATGCCGATTATTCTGTCACCTTTTTGATCAAAGCGTCCATCCCTTCTTCATCATAGCCTTCTTCGTATTGCACATCCTCAACAAAATCACTCAGCACTTTCATATATCGAATGCGGTGCAGCCGTATTTTTCCCAGTTTATTCTTGGTGAAAATTAGAACGCGAAGCAGAGGAGGCGTTATTCAGGCTTTTATCACGCCGATGATGAAGTCGGTGCAAGCAAGCACTTTATTGACGAATACCAAATTGTATCCTGATTCGCGGAGGGAATCCGGATTTTATTCACTCAAGTCGCACTGAATGTTCTGCATCCAGCACCAATTTGTTGGTATTTTCACACACATGGCGCGCTTTCCCGTGTTGATATGGGTTGAGAAGCAGTTGGAAAGGGAGTTACTTTCCGGCTTTATTTAGCGAATATTTAGCCAATTTGACTAAATCCAACTTGCGCTGGAGACATTACCGGTAGACAACCCGGAACTGTCGCTCAAAATGAGTGGATGCTCGCGCCCGCCGTTCGTGCCTTTTCATTCATTTTTGAATAAATTGCACACGGCCTGCATACCCGCTGAACGGGTAGTGCATGAGCGGCGTAATTATCAACAGAATGCACCAACATGGCTTTTAATAATTCACGGCGGTAGGCAATGGGTGTGCCTTTTGGGTAAGGTCGTGTGCGTGCCTTTGATATGTAGTCGATATCCTCACCGGTAATGGACGTTGTGCAATGCGCATTTCGATTATGTTCTAGAAAGACAATCGCCGTCATCAACTTCCGGTCACAGGGACGATAGGTTTGCACGCGCCGTTTGCTGAGTGAGTTTCCAGCATTCGGCGGTTGGTAAAATCACAGACAATATAAGACTGCGCCAGTCAAGCCAAAGTCGGAAAGAAAAAGCGCAGTGAAGAAAAGCGGTTTTAACATAATTCTCAAGCGTGTATTTGTATCGACGGGATGAGCGTCGATAATCTCTCTCATCACTATCCCGCCATCCTTTAGCGACAGTCGATTTTCACGTGATAAACACACTCACGTTAAACCAAATCCACTTTTCTTTCAAATACAGCGCCTGCAATTTGCTCACCGCGCCGTTCGCAATACAGCGCATACGCTTACTGATCCTAGCCAGCGAATTGACCGGAAAGTTTATGAACGGCAGCTGAAACGTCGCTTCGATTTTCAATGTGTAACGGGTTTTCGTCGATTTCTTCCGGGCTACGAACATCAATGATCACATCATTTGCCCCAACACAGACACAGCATCCACGGAAACGACATCTTTCTCTGTTTGCTCGGCAATTTGAAGCGAATATCTAAATAGTGCGCATTTTCCGCACCCGCACTTTCGTAACACAGCAAAATTGAAATTACCCTCTTCCTGTTCAATTTTCGCTTTGAGCGCTTTTCACTGTTGGATGGAAAATCACGCCACAAAAATTCCGGCATGGATTTCGTGCAATATCATACGCCGCCACGCATGTTTTGCCATGGCGATGATTTGTTCTCTGTCGTGTGTAATTAACGGGCGTAACACCAACACCTCGGCAGCTTCATCAATTAAACGCAAATTGGTTAGGGCTTTGCGCTGGAAACCTGCCCCAGCGCCTCCCCTGTCACAATCGCCTCGAATGTCGGAAACGTTAGTGCAATTTTGGACGCCGCGCGCACCATCAAGCGTTTAAGCACCACACCCATTTGCCCATTATCCACGTTTTCCAGGATCCCGCTCTGGCTACGCCTTCAAAATTGATCGCCACGAAGCGCACTTTGTGGAACTGCCGTAACGTTGCCAAATATGATACGCCATTTTGTTTTACGCCACCTTTCGTGTGCCGCAACGCCTAAATTAAAGAAACAATAATGCACGCGTGAAACGCACGACGTAACAACATATAACTGGATACAATCAGAGTCAAACCCACCGAAATCAGCGACAACACATCTTCCTGCGTGCCAATCGGATTAACCACCGATACCTTCATAACAGGCACGCACCAGCGCTCATTGTCGTCGTCGTTTCACCTGGCCGCACCGTTACATCCGGATTTTTCAGTTGTACCTGGCGCTGGCCACGCACATGTTATCTTAATCCGCCACCGATGTGACGCCTCAGCTTCCAGTGATCAAAATTCATGTTTGCCTTTACGTTTCACACGCACGCAAAAAGTCTTATTTTCTAATTGGGATGCCACGTCCCGACAGTGTTTTGCTCACTCGCTGCAAGTTCGCGAAGGGCTTCTTTCTGCTTGCGAAAATGAGTGAATGCCAGGAATGCGTTGTAATTGCTCGATAAGCATCGGTAAATTTGCGTCGATTTTCGACCGCACTTCGATGTAATCAATGCTTTATTACCGCGACTGTATCATCGTTTTTTGTCAACACATTACGGATATTGCTGGTCAGAAATTTTCTACGAACCGTTCCCGCACGGATTCGCTTTTAATCATAATTTCAGGAAATAATTTGATAATAAATTTTCATGTTGTACTACTTTTCTTGTGATATAAACATGGCGAGTCTTACGACAAGAGCTGTTCGCCCTGATCTGTTCGCGCTGGTGAGAAAAGCGGTATTTTAGATTCGTCTCGCTTGCCAACAGGTTTTTCGCCAGTAATCACTGTTTAAGGAAGAATAAAGCCACTCCGCCTTTTTGTTGAGCGTGCACAGAATTATCTTCTTTTGACATAAATGCCGACATGATAGCCATTTTGGCCCCACGCCCGGTTTTAAAAAGAAACCAAATCTCCGGTTTCGAATATCTTCTTTTTCGATATATTGCCCATAATTGGCTTGCTCTTTAGTTTGACGAGGCAATGCGCCAAAGCGATCGACGTGTCTGTACAAAACCGGAACAATCCACACCCTTACGCCCCGTCCACCAAGCACATAAGGCGTTCCCGCCCATTCATGTTGTTGTTCGCTTAATAAAGCAATGCCATGATGGGATCGTTAATTTGCCCTTTGTAATTAAGCTTTGAGACTGATAGCCGCTGCCGGAACAGGCACTAACATGCCAGTAAGCAACCGCAAAACACTAAAGATTTTTAAAATACGCATTGATGGGTGATCTCAAAGGCTAAAAAGCTATCAACAAGAGGATTATTGATAGCTTATATTGATTAGCTTTCGGTTTAACTTTTCGACCCGATTGCGCACTTTTTGTCCCGGTTTTCAAATACCACAACACGGCGGGCAGAAACCGGCACGCTTTCACCGGTTTTTGGATTCCGTCCCGGGCGAGAGCTTTATCGCGCAACTCAAAATTACCATCCGGATAATTTTCACGTATTCTGTTTCTAACGGCAACGCGAATTTCTTCAAAGAAACTTTCGACCAAACTCCAGCCTTCGCGTTTGCTGAAATGAAATCTCTCAAATCAGATTCTCGGCGAGTTCTACTTTAGTTAATGTCATGGTTTAATCTCTCAAGTAAAGCATTAAAACGTTGTTTTAACTCAGATATACCGCTGATTACCGCGTCAATTTCATCTTCTTCAAGGGGTCATTGTCTTGAATTGCGAGGCTTATCGCTAAGCTCTTATGACCTTCTACACGCCACTACCTTGGTAAACGTCAAAATAAATTCACTTGCGTTAATTTATCACCGCCCGGGCTAACACGACAAGCGTCCCACTAGCATCGTCTCCAGCCGCAACTATCTCGCAACCACAAGAGCTAAATCACGACGGTTCGCCGGGAAACGGAAATTTCTTTTGCTTTCGCAATATCACGACGAGAAATAGGCGCAATGGAAATTTCACATACAAATGCCTTGCCGTTGATACCAATTTTTGCACAATCATCGGATGAAGTTGACCGATAAACCAATTTCTTCACCGTCTAGCATAATCGCAGCAGATTGTCCCGGATGTAACGCTGTGTATGATTTTGCTACAAATTTTGCGCGATTTCCAGCAGAACTTAATGAAAGTAAGTTTTCAATATAACCTTTTAAATCATGAAATCGGCAGGTGCTGCTTTTTCCGCTCCATTGTTCATTCGCTTTTAGAACCAGTCATCACAGCCGCAAAGACTTGTTCTTGGCGTACACCAAATTCGGCTTTTTCATCCGGTATAAAACGTAAACCAAATTCAAACAAACACACGCGATTTTGTTTGACGATTTTGGTTATAACTTTACCGCCCTAACAATCCGGTTAACAGTGAAACGCGCATCGCAGACATTTCAACAGAAATTGGGTTTCAGTAGAATAAACGGTTTAATTTCCGGATGTAACAAACTTTGAATTTTCGGATCAACAAAGCTATAAGTAATGACTGTCAAAAATCGCAACTCACTAATGCTGCTTTTAATTCGCGATAATTCAATATCCGCTTCGCGATGTTCCGCACGCGTAAATGCGCTAACGGTGCATTATTTGGAATACAGTATAACCATAAATACGCGCCACTTCTTCAATTAATCTTCTTCGATTTCAATGTCGAAACGCTAAGATGGCGCAACCGCCGTCCAACGTCCGTTGGCGTAAGAAACCTGTAAACCAAGGCGTTGTAAGATATCGGTTACCGTTTCTGTTTCAATATGATGCCCAAGTAGCGCATCTAATTTGTGGACGTTGTAATGTGACTTTGACGTTTTTGTCGACATGGCTTCATTCGTCACTTCACAAATTTCACCGGCTTCACCACCAAATCTAAGAATAAAAGTGCGGTCGCTCTTTCCATTGCTGCTTTTACGTGGCAATTCGAAATCCACACCTCGCTCAAAACGATGAGAAGAATCTGTATGCAAACCATATTGACGTGCGCGACCGGTAATCGCCAATGGCGCGATGCCCGCTTCTAAAATCACATCTTTTTGTGTTTTCTACATTCTCCACCACTGGCTTCACCACCGAAGATCCCTGCCATTGCCAATGCACCATTTTTGATCGGCAATCACAAAGTATTCGGTTGAAGTTTCGCCGTGGTGCCATCAACTACAAGCTCTTCATTTTCTTTTCGCCATACGAACTTGTACCGGCTGCGCCACTCTGCATATAGCGTACGCATTGGTTGGCCTAATTCAAGCAAAATATAGTTCGTGACATCCACAATGGGATCGATAGAACGAATATCACAACGGCGCAATTTTTCTTGTAACGCCACATTGGTGACTCGCTTTAACGTTGACATTCTTAATCACACACAACAATAACGCGGACAGGCTTTGGCAGCTTAGACATCAATTTGTACTTTATCCGCAATAGTTGCGAGGAACCCGTAGCAAAGTGCGGTGGATTTTCAATGAGTTTATTCCCACAGCTAATTCACGTGCCACGCCGAAAATGCCTACAATCCGCGCGGTTTTGGCGTTAAGCTGATTTCGATAGCACTGTCGTCTACCCGTTAAATAATCGCGTAGATTGGTACCGATAGAAGCGCATCTTGTGAAATTCGATAATCCCATTGGCATCAGATTCAATACCAAGTTCGCTGAATGAGCCAAAGCATGCCTTCGGAAGGTTGTCCGCGTAATTTGGCTTTCTGATTTTGAAAAATCACCCGGTAATTCAGCGCCTTCTACCGCACAAGCGACTTTCAAGCCTTGACGACAATTGCGTGCACCACACGATGTCTAACAAACGCTCGCCGCCCATTCACTTTGGTCACGCGTAATTTATCAGCGTCAGGATGTTGTGCGCATTCCACCCACTTCGCCTACGACAACACCGGTGAAATCGCCGGCCACTTTTCTATTCCGTCAACTTCCAAAGCCCTAACATGGTAATTTGTTCACAAAGTTGTTCGTAGAAATCGCGGATTAACCCACTCACGTACCCATTGTTGCCCTAAATTTCATACTTATCTCTCACTCAAAATTATTTAAACTGTTTCCAAAAGCGTAAATCATTCTCGAAGAATGAACGCAAATCTGTGACGTTGTAGCGTAACATGGTTAAACGACTCTACCCCCATACCCATGCAGAAACCGGAGTATTCGTTCGGGTCAATGCCGACATTACGTAAAACGTTAGGATGACCATACCGCAACCCAACACTTCTAGCCATTTTGCCGTTTTTACCCATGACATCCACTTCGGCAGAAGGTTCGGTGAATGGGAAGTGAAGACGGACGGAAACGCACTCGCAAGTCTTCTTCGAAGAACGCGCAAGAAATCGATCAATAAGCCTTTTTAATTCAGTGAAATTCGCATGTTTATCCACATACAACAATTCAATTTGATGGAACATCGGTGTGGGTTTGATTGTAATCGTTACGATACACGCGCCCCGCGCCATAATGCGAATTGGCGGTTGTTGTTTGTGCATAGTGCGAATTTGCACACCGGAAGTTTGCGTTCTTAACAATAATTCAGGATTAAACCAGAATGTGTCGTGATCGGCACGCGCAGGTGATGTTTAGGAATATTTAAGGCATCAAAATTGTAATAGCACCGCTTTCGATTTCAGGGCCGGATTCCAGAAAACCCGAGTTCAGAGAAGAATTTGGTTACGCGTTCAATCGTAATAGAAACCGGATGTAAACAGCCCATTTCCACTTTACGTCCCGAGTAAACTCACATCAATGCGCTCATTTTCTAATTGTGCATTTAACAGGGCTTGTTCCCATTCTGCTCGCATTTGCAAATCTAATGCCGCTTGTTTGGCTTCGTTAATTTTCGCGCCCATTACCGGACGTTCTTCCGCCGCCACATTGCGCAATTCTTGCATTAATTGGGTAAAATGCCCTTTCTTCAAAAATATTCCACGCTGAATTTCATCAAGGTCGCGCAAGGCTTTTATCTTCAATGTTGTCTATAGCATTTTCTGCTTTATCACAAGATCTTTAAGATGCTGCATAAATATCCTCTGTGATGATTAATTTATCTAAAATTTTATCAATAATAATACTAACTGTTTTAGAAAATCACGCAATTTATCTATGACCGCGGAAATTATTCCGTAATAAAACGAGATTTATCGAGAAAAATGACCGCACTTTATTCTTCCGTTTGCCTTTCGACTGAAACTTTTCAGCCATTTTCTTTGGGATATGAGGCCAGCCTCTATTTATTAAGATAAATTTTACTTAAGGTAATTGTTGCAATGCTTCAATCCGTTTTTCCAACGGCGGGTGAGCTTAGAACAATTCTGTTAAGCCGCCACCACGTTTACCGTTAATGGCAAATGCTGCCAAGGTGGAACCTTCCAGCTCTTCCGGCTCATGCAAGCTGTAAGCGTTTTCAGCGCATCAATCATTTTTGCTTACCTGCTAAATTCGCCGAACCCGCATCGGCTCTGAATTCGCGTTGGCGGGAGAACCACATGGCGATCGCTAACGCCAGAAACCAAATACGATTTCAAGCACCATCGAAACTAAGAAATAGATTCCTGATTGTTTGAACTTTCGTTATCCTGATTACGAGAACTCGCGACTACGTTGCTATTGATGCGTGATAAAGAAAATCACGAATGTATTGAGCACACCTTGTAGTAACGCCAGCATGGTCACCCATATCGCCGTTTTTAAATGGGCTCACTTCGTAGCGTCAACACCGCTTCGCTTCGCCACGGGTCATTTTATTTAACAAACCGGTACTCACCGCCACCAAGGAATTTTTGACTCGCACCGGTAGCAAACGCGTTTCATCCAGCAGAATGGTAAATAGCGACTTCCGGACGCAGTAAGCCGGCACGATCCGCTTGTGAATATACGGTATCCAACAACAACAACGTTCTGCCTTTCGTTTCTCAGTTGTTGAATCCTTCAGCCCCCACAGAACGAATTGCGTGGTTTGGACATAAATAACGAAATAATCGAACCCGCAAAACCAAATAATGCGGCAGAACAGCATTAAACCGCTTGCATCACGAGTTGAATGCCGGTTAACGATAAAATTATGTTAAAACCAACAATACTGCCATGTTGGTCGCAAGGAAAAAGTAAAATGCGCATCATCGATGAAAAACTCCTAAATAAAACAGTAATAAAAACACGCTTGGCTATTTGACTATAATGGCGACAAAAAGGAAAAATCAAAGTGAGGCCAATGAATTCAATGAGAAAAATGTTTATTTTATTGGAGGGGAAAAAGTGCGGTGGATTTTGACAATGTGAAAAGAAAAGGAGAGTTGGTCAGATAAGCCGGGTTCTGTCGTGACAATCACATTCATCTAGGCGCATATTTACACATACGCTCAAGCAACCTACCCGAATCCTGAGACGGGCCATTCATTGGATTCCCTATTTGGTCTTACGCTACAGTGGAGTTTGCCCTGCTGCCAACCGTTACCGGCGGCACGGTGCGCTCTTACCGCACCCTTTCACCCTTACCTGATCACTTGCGGGCCATCGGCGGTTTGCTCTCTGCTGCACTTGTCGTAGGCTCTCGCCCCCGGACGTTATCCGGCACTCTGCCCTGTGTGGCCGGACTTTCCTCCCGCCTACTTGTCCCCTAGGTTACACTTTGCGCGAATTTGAGGGCTTCAATAGACCGGCGATTGCCGCATCAACTCAGGCGCGCGCAGTATGGCGTAAATTCAAGCTGAAATATGAGTGTTACGTAAAAAGTTGGGCTAGAATGAACGCCATACACCGCACTTTTGTGCGCAATAAAGGAAACTTCCATGGATTGTGCAGATCGCTCAGGGAAACCCTGGGCGTTGAAGAAAAAGCCCTCGGACAACTCGGCGAAAAATTGGGACTGCACCTTCACTGACGTTGTTGATTTAATTTTTAAATTGCAAAAGGCCGTTTTTGGTGATCGGCGGTATCGGCAAATCCGGTTTAGTGGGCATGGTCGCCACCTTTGCTTCCACCCGGCACACGAGTTTTTCACCCTTCACAGAAAGCCTTTCACGGCGATTTAGGTATGCTGAAACCCATTGATGTGGTCATGCTCATTTTCCTACAGCGGCGAAACCGACGATGTCAACAAACTCATTCATACCTACTTCGGTAATAAAATCATTGCGCTTTACCTCCAATAAAAATTCCACTTTAGCGCGCCATGCAGATTATGTGTTGGACATTCGCGTAGAACGGGAAGTCTGCCCGAATAATCTTGCCCCCGACCACCTCCGTAGTTGTTACCATGGCATTGGGCGATGCGTTGGCTGTTTGTTTAATGCGCGCGCGCGATTTTCCAACCGGAAGATTTTGCGAAATTCCATCCAGGCGGTAGCTTAGGGTCGCCGTTTGTATGCCGCGTGAAAGAATCGATGCAAAACCGCTTACCGATTGCCGCCTTAACAACCTCCTTCACCGATTGCTTAACCATATGAGACGAAGGTCGTATGGGCGTAGCGTTAGTCGTGGAGCAACAGCAATTACGCGGCATCATCACCGATGGCGACATTCGCCGTGCATTAACGGCTAACGGTGCCTAACACACTAAGCAAAAAGCGCACGAGGAATTAATGACCTCTCATCCAAAAAACCATTCATCAGGATACCTATTTATCTGAAGCGGAAAATTATGGCAGAAAGCGCACAAAATACATTCCTTGGTTGTGGTGGATGATGCACAAAAATGTAGTGGGTTTTAGTGGAGTTCTCAAGCTGATGACAACAGAATTACAAGAAAAAATTAAAACAAATTGAAATTTGTTATCACCGATGTGGACGGCGTGTTAACGGACGGTTTGCTACTGCACTACGATGCGCGAACGGCGAAGCGATCAAGAGTTTCCATGTAGCGCGATGGTTTAGGAATTCGGATGTTGATGGAAGCCGGCATTCAGGTCGCTGTGTTATCCGGGCGTGATTCGGCAATTTTGCGCAAACGCATTGCCGATTTAGGCATTAAACTCGCCTTTTGGGCAAGCTGGAAAAAGAAAGCGCTTGTTTTGAATTGTGCCGCCAAGTCGGTGTTGCGCCGGAGCAAACAGCTTATATTGGCGATGACAGTGATTGATCTCACCTGCCTTTTGCCGTGTGTGGACTTTCGCTTCGCGGTTGCCGATGCGCCGGAATATGTCAAAAACTGCGCGATGGTACACTAGAGGCAGGCGGTGGCAAAAGGCGCCTTCCGTGAAATGTCCGATCTGATTCTAAACGCCCAAGGCAAAGCCGAAATCTAATTCAGCGCAAGGATTTTTCGAAGACGGCGAAAAGATGGCGCAGTAAAACTGCCGTACGACCGCACTTTAAGCTCTTCTCTCAAGCTAAGCCCTATTCAGCTCAAAAGTTCTCAAAGTGCCGGTTCAATTATGCGATTTTTCTTAGCTTATAAATTATTTAAATCCAACACATCCGTCATATCAAATAAAGCCTTTGTCTCTTTTTCCTTCAAAGCCATTTCGCCGCACGCACGGCGCCGTTCGCAAAGGTCATACGGCTGGAAGCTTTGTGGGCAATTTCAACGCGTTCGCCGATGTCGGCAAACCACAACGCTATGTTCGCCAACCACATCAGAAGCGCGAATCGTAGAAAAACCGATTTCATCTCGTTTGCGCTCACCGATAATGCCGTCACGGCAAAAATACGCCGTGGGTTTTCAAATCACGCCCTACGTTTTAGCGATGTGCTCGCCCATGGAAAGTGCGGTGCCGGACGGTGCGTCCACTTGTGGCGATGATGCGCTTCAATGATTTCAATGTCGCAATAATCACCCATCACTTTTGGCGGCTTTTTCCAATAATTTGAACACCAGATTCACCCCACGCTGAAGTTAGAGGCAAACACAACACCAATCTGTTCTGCTGCGGCTTTAATTGCTGCTTTGCCTGCATCATCAAAACCTGTTGTGCCAATAATGATATTTTTGATTCGCCACACAAAATGCCAAAATGTTCCAAGGTACCTTCCGGACGGTGAAATCAATCAGCACATCAAATTGTTCTTTTTGCCGCGTTTAAATCATCACCGCTTGAATGCCTAAGTGACCAATCCCGCCAACTCACCGGCATCTGCACCCACCAATGAGGAACCTTTACGCTCAAACGCCGCACCTAATACCACGCCTTCTGCATTTTGTACTGCTTGAATCAACTGACGCCCCATGCGTCCGCCGGCGCCTACGATTGCAATTCTTAAAGCCATAATCTTCTCCGATTTAAACTAACTCCGCGATGTTCAACGCACCACTGTAAATTAAGTACGCGCCGAACAAAATATCACGCCTGAAGCGTTATCTATATAACGACTATATCGGCTATAAAAACGTTTTGCAAAGGGGCAGTGAAAATAAGAGGAAATCACATAGAAATAAACAAAGGTTTCTATCGTGATAATCAAAAGTGCGGTCAACATTTGCCGCGTTTCAGTGATGTTGACGAGGACAAAGACATCACGCTACTGAAATAAACTCACCACTTTGGCGTTAGATAAATTGACCAGCAAGCCTTTGATGATTTCATTTTTAGACGCCGTGTTTTTCGTACCAAATGGGTTTCGTCAAATACAGCATTGGTTGTGACACGCGCCATTTTCACACCCAGATAAAACAAATAGCTACCGCCCAATGCCATGACAATGCCTTTGCAACGCCGGCATCGTTTTTGAACACAATCGCCAAACCCTAACACCGCAGCCGTCGCCCAAATGGACACACAATCGTAATGCCGATTGCACCATAAATTGCCGTTTGCCGAGAATGTATTGCCGCAGCTCGGCTGACATAAAAGAAATCGGGGCCTGGCGAAAGCAACCCCATTAAATGAACGAACATTAAATGTAACATGATGTGGCTAGATAAAATGCGCTAAAAGGCAAGAATGACGAGAATGCTACAGCGCTGCCGCCAAAATATCATCCACCATAATGCCGAAACCATTGATGAGTTTTTCATCGAAATAGCGAGATCGGATAAGGCTTTTAAAATATCAAACAAACGGAAGGTCACAAACGCAATGGCGCACCAAAATAAAGAGACACTTCCGGCACGTCAACAGCACCAAAGAAAACAGCAACAATTTCATCCCACACAATGCTACCGCGATCATGTACGCCCATGTCGTGGCTGGTGCGTTCGCATAACCAAATGCCAAGAAAGAAACAAAGTGCAGTCAAGATAAAAATGTTTTTACACCGAGCCAAGGCAATAATAATGCCCCAACGATCACGCCACCAAACTGCCCGATGCCGGGCGCGAGGATGCAATAAAACCGGAGCCAAAAAGCCCAGTGCGAGAAAATGAATAGGATTGCGCAACGTCACCCGTTCAAGGGGATTTTGGCGGTGCAGTCATAATAAAAGACCTATTTAAAATGATCAAAACCGCCAGCGAATTCGACTTCTACCCGTTGACCATGGCGTTGGAATTGAATGCGATTTTTATTTTTAGGGTGAATGCACGAATTTGTCCAATGCAAGTATAGTTCACGCCAATATGCGCCAATGCCTTAGCTAATTTTGGCTTTGTTGCTATCCGGCACAGTAAAACAAAGTTCGTAATCTTCGCCGCCACTCAAAGCATATTGTTCCGCCTGTGCCAAACCAAAATTCTTCACTGACTAATTCAGCCGATAGCGGCAATTTATCTAACTCAATTACCGCACCATTGGCTACAGTTCTAAAGAATGTGCGTCAAATCCGCCACACAACCATCAGAAATATCAATCGCTCGAACTGGCTAAGCGTGTTAAAGCGCCATGCCAGCAACACTCTCGGCGTTGGACGCAGATGACGATGAATCAGAAATTCTTGTGCAGAATTCACCGCACTTTTTATCTTGCAATACGTAAGACAATCCGCCTGCACTATCGCCCAAGGTGCCGGATACATAGATCAATCGCCAACATTGGCATTGTGGCGACACAGTGCTTTATCTTTCGCAATAATGCCTTGCGCGGTAATGGTGGTGCTGTAACGGGCGCTTTGGTCGTATCTCCGCCAATGAGGATCCACGTTATAGTGATCGAGAATCGACTCTCACTACAATTCCGTCAGCCATGCATGATCGATGTTGGGTATCGTCAAGGCTAAGGACATCCAAAGCTAGTTCTGCGCCCATCGCCGCAAAGATCACTCAAATTACTCGCCACGGCTTTATAAGCCAAATCCGCAGGTCGGATACTCGGTAAAAATGCACGCCTTCAACCATCGTGTCTGTTGTAATGGCAAGGTGTTGATTTCGATTCAGTTCGGTAACGGCACAATCATCTCCGACCGAAAGGAGGACATCTTTGCGAGGCGCGCGCTTAGAGGCAGTAAAATAACGTTGAATAATATCAAACTCCCTTCTCTCATTGCGCCTCCCTGTCTCAATAGAAAATTAACGTCGTACGAGTGGTGCAATTTTATCCAATACACCATTAATGTAGTTTATGACTTTCGTCTGCACCGAACACTTTGGCAACTTCAATCGCCTCGTTGATTACCACTTTATACGGCACATCCACCTCAAATTGCAGCTCATACACCGCTAAACGCAAAACGGCTTTCTCAACTGGATCTAATTCCTGTCTACACTACGATCCAAATAGCCTTGCAGTGGTACGTTCCACCGCCTCTACGTTCTCTACGGTTTGGCGAAATAATTTACGGAAATACGGGGTATCACGCCCTTCATGTCTTGTTCGGTCATGAAGTTAAGTTCGATGATTTCCGGTGAGTTCTGCGAAATTAGCAGAATATGGGGCTTGTACGGCACATTCACGGGCACGGCGACGAGAAATTTTTTCCCTTGTTCGGTCATCGTAAGTTACACCGCCTGAATTTGATTTAAAAAGATTCACCATTTCTAACGCAACCAATGCGGCCTCTGCGCCTTTATTACCGGCTTTTTGTGCCGGCACGTTCAATAGCTTACATTCAATGTTTTCTGTCGTCAATACGCCAAATGCCACCGGAATGTCGGGATTCCATCGCCACGTTTGCGCAAACCACTGCTGGCTTTCGCCTGCACACGTATTCAAAAGTTATGTGCACCACGAATCACCGTGCCTAAAGCACGTATGGCATCAAATTTTTGCTTTCCGCTAATCGACGGGCAACTAATGGCAATTCATACGCGCCCGGCACGCCGAACCAACGTAACATTTTCATCTTTTACTTGACCGATGCGTTTCAATGCATCCAATGCCTTCAAAAAGCTTTTCATTAATAAAAGCTGTTAAACCGCCCAACAACCACGGCGATTTTTGCATTTGGTGCAGCAATCTGCCCTCTAAAAATGTTCATATAATCTCCTACATTGTCGTAGTAAAAACTGCGTGCGGATTCTAGCATAGAATTCCGCTATCAGCAGTAAGAAAAGCATCAACGTGCAGTTAAAACACCGCAAATCTAATAACATCAATCACGATAAATGTCCTCATACTTTTTACTACTCGTTGCCATCATCTAGGCGCACAGCTTTTATCACCGCACTTCCTTTTTCATCGCAAAAGAAATTTGCACTTTACCAACAATCCGCACGTAAAACGCTGCGGTTTTTAAGCTCCCCTATGAGGGCTTACTTCATAAGTCTCTCAAACAGGGCTTGTGAAGGCTGGCAACCGTGTTTTATTTTTAGTGAATCGTAGCGTGCAACTTGTTGCACGAAATCGGAAATTCCGAAAGAGTTAAATAACGTACCGTGCGTGGTTTGGTCGTGCATCAAGTTGCACGCTACGCATGAAATCGTGAATTACGCTATCGAGGTTAATCATTCGTGCAACAAGTTGCACGCTACGCACGAAATCGTGAATTACACATCGAGGTTAATCATTCGTGCAACAAGTTGCACGCTACGCATAAATCGTGAATTACGTATCGGGGTTAATCATTCGTGCAACAAGTTGCACGCTACGCATGAAATCGTGAATTACGCATCGAGGTTAATCATTCGTGCAACAAGTTGCACGCTACGCAGAAATCGTGAATTACGTATCGAGGTTAATCATTCGTGCAACAAGTTTGCACGCTACGACTATCGTGGTTACGCATCAAGGTTAATCATTCGTGCAACAAGTTGCACGTTACAGGGGAGGACTCCATACGCATCGCGTATGGTTTTTCTTGCCAGACTTTGGTTGGCTATATAAAAGTGCAGTGAGATTCTGAAAAATTTTCAAAAATCTCTGCCTAATATTTACATAAGCCGCCCTTTATTTTTGAGGTATCTGCACAATGTTGAGCGGCGATTTTATGTTAGTTATTTACTTGGCGATTGCACATAAAACAAGAAAATCACTGTCCGGTTTTTAGAATAAGCAAGTTATCGGAATTACAGCTGCTTTCATAGGCTGAAGCTACGAATAAATCCATAAAATTCCGGTTCTTTACCAAACACTTCTGCAAAATCTTCGCCGCCGTTGGCGTCCCCCTCCCGCGTAATTCTTGGGCAGTTTTTCTGCATTGGCGATAATCAACGTCACTTACGATCCACGTCTGCTTGAATAAAGATGCGGCTTTTCTTTACCTTGCGAACGGTGTTCACGAGCAACGGCATACGTTCTGCACGCATCCGTTGATAAATGGAAGACACCTCATCCGGCAAGTTAATTTGCTTAATTCGCACATCAAGCGCTTTCCAATGCCTAGCTCGCTGTGCGCATCTTGTCCGCCATATTTAACGCCTTTTTCGCCCCTTCCATGCGAGTTCGCCTCGTGTGCCGGAGACAATGTCTTTGATCGTGCGTGAACCAATTTCGGAACGCAAACGGTCATTGACTTTACGACGCGGTAAATTCGCGGCATGCGATAGTCGCCACCGCCGGTGAGGTGACGACCGAGTCATTAATACGCCATTTTCATAGGAATCCACCAACGGGTCTTTTTCTCTACGGTCACAAAGCGATCCGCTTGACCGTCTAGGGGTTTGTAGGCGCGCATCAAGCACTTTTATGGTATCAATAAATGGGATTTTAAATACAATCCCGGCGCATAAATAGCCACTTTATTATCGGCATCGCGTTGTACTTTGCCAAAGCGTAACATGATGCCTCGTGTGCCTTCGGTGACAACCACAATGTGGAATACACCACAGCAATCATAATAAAAATGATCTGTAATACAAATTTTACGCATTAGTAAGTTCTCCCTTGACGCCATTATCTCCTCTTGATTCCACCGGTCTGAGTGTTGCTGTTGTTCGTGTGGACGAAAACATTGCCGGAATCCGCACTTTGTTGTGTCTCATGTGTTTCATTCGCAGCACTCTGGCTGTTGAAGGAACGTGAGAGGCTTTTCCTTTCAATAACTGCTCCAACGGTAGTACGGTTAAATTAGTTGCCGCTATCTACGCATCACTTTTCGGCGTATTCGCTATCACTTTTTCCATGGATTGAATATACAAGCGCTCGCGGAAAACTTCCGGTGCCGCTTTAAATTCCACTACGCGGTTGGAAGCGCTCAACTTCCCTTTGGCATCCAACACGACGCGATCTTTTATACGCAGTCGCCTCTTCCAAAATACGCTGAGCACTACCACGCGCAATCGGCTCTTTTCTCACGCGCATGAAAGCTTCTGCTTCACGAGATGTAACGCTGTTCGTCTTCTTTCGGGCTTTAATCGCATCGTCAAAGGCATCTTTCACCTCTTCCGGTGGAGGACGGGCAGACTGGAAGTTCACATCAATCACTTCTAATCCCATGTATATGGCTCAATGATCTGATTTTAATGCCTTCCAGTATTTTCACGACCACTGAACGACCAGTCGTCATATCGTTCATCGTCATGTGCCCAATTACGCTAACGCAATGCGCTGTCTGTCGCTTGATTCAAGCTGTCGTGGCGTTGACGGCGCTAAATAAATATTTCGCGGATCCTGAATACGATACTGCACGGTCATTTCGACTTTGACCATGTTTTCGTCTTGCGTCAGCTATCGCGCCTTGGGTTTTTAACTCCAATACGCGTTCCACGTTCACTGGAATGACGCGATCAATAAAGGTTGGTTTCCAGTTTAAGCCGGGTTGTTCAATGGAAATGCAAATGCTAAACGCAAGACAACCCACGTTCAGCTTCTTTGACCGTATAAAAACCGCTGGCACCCCATAAAAATGACACCTGCCGCAAATGGCAATCGGCAACAGCAACACAACGCCCCTGAGGCGTTTCGACGAATTCGTATTATTTGTGCCGCTCCTTGCCGCCTAATTTTTCAATGCCATTGTGAAAATATCCTCTAAATCCGGTGGGGATTGTTGATTGTCTTTTGTGAATTGGAAGAGCGATCAATTCGAGCGGCCTTTACATTTTGATGGTCGGACGTGTTATTCTCCGATGATTGCCAGTTTTGCTTTGGTTTGCTCCAGGATCTTGATCCGAACCATTTTAACGACATTGTTTTCTCCGTTTGTCATGTACAAGTCTAAACAAAATCTCATAGTAAGTCTAATGATGTCATTTGATTTTATTATAATTTGAGCTCAGATAGTTCAATATGACTTCATGATGCTGGGTTGTTTTGAATTTATCAAAAACCTGTTCAATTTTTCCCTGCTCATCAATTAAAACTGACGCGATGAGATGCCATCAAATGTGCGTCCCAGCAAATTTCTTTTCTCCCCCACACACCGGATTGTTCGGCGACTTCGTGGGTTTCATCCGATAATAGCATGAAATTTAACGCTTTTTATCGACAAATGGCTAATTTCTGTAGCTTATCCGGACGATGCCTAAAATAATAAGATTAAATTTATCCAATTCGGCTTTGCTATCACGTAAGCCGCAAGCTTGTGTCGTACATCCGGGCGTTAAGGCTTTTCGGATAAAAATAAACTAGCACTTTCTTTCCACGAGTGCGCCAAAAGAAACAGGCTCGCCATTTTGGTTTAATAATGTAAATAATGGCGCGTCATCACCTCTGTTTAGTGCTTTTAACACCTAGGTTAACTCCTCTATAAAAATTGCTTGCAAATTGTGGCTATTTTAGCGATCTTAAGCGAACCAGCAAAGCAACCCTCATCTTTCATACTTGAGTAGCATAATAGAATAACAATAATCCGGAGGCTTTTATGTCAAATGCGCCTTTGCACCGAAAGCAGTATCGTTGCCTTGTTACACCAATGAACAATCATGGCGAAGTGATTTTGAAAACTTAAAACAACTGGTTGAATATCACGTTCAAGCCGGTACGGATGCTATCGTTTTCTGGAGAACCACCGGCGAATCAGCGACATTAAGCATTGAAGAAAATGTTAAAGTGATCTTAAAAACAGTTGAATTTGCTGCCGACTCGAATTCCGGTTGTGCAGGCACCGGTGCCAATGCCACCAGTGTGAAGCCGTGACCGTGACGAAATGTATTAAATAACAGTGGCATCGTAGGGGTGTTTTGATCTGTCGTGCCTTACTACAACAAACCGACGCAGAAGAAATGTATCAACGCTTCAAAGCCATTTGCGGAATGCACGGATATTCCTCAAATTCTTTATATCGTTCCAGCAGAACCGGCAGCGACTTGCTCCCTGAAACAGTGGGGCGATTATCTGCGATTCCGAATATCATTGGCATCAAAAGAAGCAACCGGCGACATTAGCCGCGTGCAAGAAATTAAACAACTTGCCGGAAAAAGATTTCTTCGTCTTTAGTGGCGATGGACGCCTCCTGTTTAGACGCTGAAATTGGGCGCAGAAGGGAGTGATTTCCGTTACACTCAACGTTGCACCAAAAGCCAGTGGCTGAAAGTGCATCGCTCTAGCCCGCCTAGGTCGAAATTTCGCGAAGCAGCATTAACCATCGTTTAATGCCGTTACACAAAAACTTATTTATTGAATCCAACCAATTCCGGTGAAATGGGCGTACTATAAACTGGGTCTGATTGCCGATCAACATTGCGTTTGCCACTTACCCTACTCCGGTGAATCCGCCAACCTGTTGCATTAGAGGCACTAAACTTTTGCCGGATTACGCTGAAAATACACGCTCAAGGCCGTCATCAGGCCTTGAACGCCTATGTTATCTATCCAAACAGACGTTTAACTTTTCAGTTGTCATAATCAGGATAATTTTGCCGAAAAATGACTAGCTAACGGTTGCCGTGATTTCTACGCTAACCGCCTGCTCTACGCAGCAATGAAAGCAAACAACAAGCTGGAGATACCACCATCCAATGTGGACTTGCCTCGCTTTAATCCGCTTTGCCAGTGGCGGTGTCAAAGTTACCGACTGCCAGCACTGAGATATCAATTTGCCACAGATTAAAGTGAACAAAGAGGATAAGGTCGATATTCGCCCACCTTCCATTCCTTTAGCATCATTCATGACCCATTACACGATTTGATGGCGAACGCGCGCTTATTGCCTATACGTCGGATCAGCAAAAATTTATAATTTAAAAACAAATTGAACGCCTACTCAAAGAGCACAAAATATCAATATACACGAGAGAATGGAAAACTGCTCACTGATTGCGCTTTCACCGGGCGAAGCGATGATTTGAAAAAGCACGCAAATTCGCTATCAAATTGAAAGAAGTCGATACGGAACAAGCCGCAGCGTTGATGGTTTCTGTTTTGCAAAATGAAACGCAATGAGACCATTTACACGCCTTCCATTACGGATAAACAACGGTGCATGCCTCTGATCGCCTAAATCAACTTATCGGCGAATTAAAATGCAGCTCTACAAAAACAACAACAGGATCTGGGTGCATCCACCACTGCACCTATCGCCTCGCATATCGCAACGGATACCAATGGCAGAACCGCCACTCATTCTGTCCGCACCGTTTGATGCTGCGTGGGAAAAATTGGGCGAGACACTCCCTAAACTCGAGTTTGAAATCAAAAAGACATGAGCGCCGCGGGATTCGAGCACTATTACTAAACCGCTATCACAAAGCCTGGCAGCAAAATTGGCTCGCAAGCATTACCGAATCTCGGCAAAGGCAGCTATCAGATCAACTTGCCGCGTTGAATAAACAACAAAGTGCCGGTCGTAATTTCGAAGAAAAGAAATCAGCACTGGCAAATGAGACGAAGCGCAAATTGTTATCAATCACTCCAACGTTTACTCAATCAATAACAATCCTCATATAAGACGTGCGGTTTTTAAATTCCCTATTAAGCTAAAGCACCTCTACTTCACAAGCTCCTCAAAGAGCTTGTGAAAAGCTTTCTTTAATCTTGTCTATTTTTACAGTGAATCGTAGCGTGCAACTTGTTACACGAAATCGTGAGATGCCCAAAAGAGTTAAATAATGTTCTCTGCGTGATTTAGTCGTGCATCAAGATGCACTACGAAGTGAATTTACACATTGGAGGTTAATCATTCGTGCTAAAGGCTTGTGAAAACTGGCAATCTTGTCTATTTTTCAGTGAATCGTAGCGTGCAACTTGTTGCACGAAATCGTGAATGCCCAAAAGGTTAAATAACGTTCCGTGCGTGGTTTGGTCGTGCATCAAGATGCACGCTACGCATGAAAATCATGAATTCCACATCGAGGTTAATTATTCGTGCTAAAGGAGCTTGTGAGAACTGGCAATCTTGTCTATTTTTAGTGAATCGTAGCGTGCAACCTGTTGCAGAAAATCGTGAAATGCCCAAAAGGTTAAATAACGTTCTGTGCGCTGATTTGGTCGTGCATCAAGATGCACGCCACGACATCATAAAATTACGCATCGAGTGATTCGTTCGTGCAGCAAGTTGCACGCGCGACATCGTGAGATTACGTAGTAGGGCTAATAAACGTCTGCCAAAAGCGGACAAATCATATAAAAATGACCGCACTTTTTGAGAGGATGGTCAAAAAGTGCGGTCGGATTTTGAACGTTTTTATTGTGTACGGTATCGCAGATTACAATAAGCCCGGTTGACCTAACGCTGGATCCACACCTCACGTGCTTTTAACGCGTCTTCCACGGTTAAGCCTAAGGCTTTCGCAACGCCTCACCATAAGCCGGATCGCACCAATAACAGTTGCGAATGTGGCGATATTTGATGAAATCGAGGTCGCATCCCCATGGCCGCAGCCGTATTGTTGAAGTAACGCTTGCTTTTGTACCGAATTCGCGAGGTTAAATAACGCACGTGGTTAGCCAGTAATCGTCATCATCGCGGCGGAAAATCGCAGTGTGCCGCGATCGCGCATTAATACGAAGTGGTGGTTCGGCGAAATCCGGTTGTTGTTGCCACTGTTGAAAAGCTATTCGGTTCATGAGTGCGGTAGCTTCCGTAGTTACCGTCCACACGACCAAAACCATCACGTTGGTTACTATGCACCGGACAACGTGGGCGATTGACGCGGAATTTGACGGTAGTTCACCCTAAACGATAACGTTGTGCATCCGCATGGTTGAACAAGCGCGCTTGTAACATTTATCCGGGCTGACACCAATCCCCGGCACTAGGTTACTCGGTGCAAAAGGCGGGTTAACCCACATCCGCAAAGTTTTCGGATTACGGTTAAGTTCAAACTCCCTACTTCAATTAATGGATGAGTCTTTTTCGGCCAGACTTTTGGATTCAAATCGAGATGGGTGATAAGAATTTTTCCGCATCGGCTTCAGGCATAATTTGCACGTATGAGCGTCCATTTCGGAAATCCCCCGTTCAATCGCTTCGTACCGAAATCCGCTGATGACTTTTCACGATCACGAGCAAACTGACCGCCGCCGCTTCGGCATCGGTTAAGTTTTTCAATGCCTGTTGCGTACGGAAGTGGAATTTTCACCGCAAAAACGCTCACCTGCTTCGTTCAAAAACTGTGAGGTGTGAACCGAAGCCGTGCATATGACGATAGCTTGCCGAATCCCAGATCACTCATAACAATAGTAACTTGGTGTAAAGACTTCGGGTAACAATGTCCAAAAGTCCCAGTTATTGGTTGCAGAATGCATATTGGTTCGCGGATCGTTTTACCGCTATTTAAATCAGGAAATTTACGCGGATCACGTAGAAAGAAATACCGGCGTATTATTCCCCCACAGATCCAGTTTCCTTCTTCAGTATAGAATTTCAAAAGGCAAAACCACGAATATCACGTTCCGCATCTGCAGCACCACGTTCACGGCAACGGTCGTAAAGCGATCAAAACATTTCCTGTTTTTGCCACGCTTCACTGAAAATTTTTGCACGGGTGTATTGAGTACATCGTGCGTAACGGTAAACGTCCCGAATGCGCCGGGAACCTTTCCGTGCATACGACGCTCCGGAATCACTTCACGCACAAAATCCGCTAATTTTTCATTTAGCCATACATCCTGTGCAAGCAACGGACCGCGTGGACCGGCGGTTAAACTGTTTTGATTATCGGCAACCGGCGCACCGTTCCCCATCGTTAAGGCGTGCTGGTTAAATGAGAAAAAGGGCATTTAGCACTCGCAGAAAACTCCTTAATAAATAGTATTAGCTTGAGTAAATATCGCCAAGCATAATACAGAAAGGTTTTACCGATTGAAATCTATTAAATCAATTTAAAAACCCTATCTAAAAAGATCGCGACGGCGTAATGCAAAATTTGCTATATTCCACTCAAAATTGTCGTTTTTCATGAGCGGTTCAATCGCATTCTAAAGTGCGGTCATTTTGGAAAGATTTTACACACGGAGAGAAATATGAGGTCCTTGGCTTTTACTGGGCGGATCGATCGGCTTGGAAGTTACTCGCCGCCAATCTACTGAAATTAAGCGATGGGTTTACCAAAGCCGCACTCCACCATCAGTGCGTTGATTGATTTTACGCCTTATCGTTTTGTTGGTCTCCATTGTCTTCGCAGCCTACCTGTCGGCAGTCTATGCGCGTTTGGTCCGGCGGCAGGGGATCATTTTGACGCGCGATAGTTTGCCTACTTTGCACTGGACAAAACTCATGCCCGCTATGTTGGGAATTGCCTGATTATTTCCGGCGTGCTGAGTGATTAATTTATTCTCAACAACGAATCACTCAATTTTTAAAGTAACATGATTGTTGTCACCTTTCTTTCTTATTATTTTACTGGGTGGATCACTTGCGTGAACGGTGCTTTAAAGCAACAACGGAAAGTCAAATGCCCGCTTGTCGCTAATTTCTCGGATTTCAACATAAAGTGTTGCGTTCATTTTAACCCACCAACACAGGTACAGTACTCAATGAACCGACATCAAATTATCATTGAAAAATGCCACTCATCCGACTCACGCAGTGCCATCACTATGGGAGGGGCAAAGCAGTGATCCGGTGTGGGGACTGAAAGCGTCGCACCTTCCTTGAGTGCTCATGATCGCAAATCATCGTGCTTTTTCGTCGTCATAGCGTGATTAATATGATCACGGAACGCATACGCCCAGTCATAGCCTGCGCCAATTTGATCAATATGTTCCCGCTGATGGCTCTCAAAATTATGCACAATACGTTGCCACTGCCGATAATCAGCACGCCCTGTTCACGCAAAACAGCCAATTTTTCGCCAAATTGAAATGCCACTGTGCCGGTTGCAAGCAGTTGAGACTCAGCTGCACCACAGGGATATCGGCATCAGGATAGAAACTTCAACACCGCCCATGCACCGTGATCAAAAGCCGCGCGTCGGGTTCAGCTCGACATTTTCCGACTGTAATACGACCGCACTTGCTCCGCCAATTCAGGACGAACCGGGCGCCGGATATCGCACTTGGCAAGCTCTTCAGGGAAAGCCGTAAAAATCATAAATCATTTCGTGTTCACCGATGTCACCTGCAAACGGCTGCTGTACCAATGTGCCGAAATCATCAAAATCGCTTTGGGTTTTTAGAAAGTTTTGTGTAATTAGGCTGAAATTCTGGTTAAATGATTTTCCGTATCACCAGTCATCATGGCTACATCGAAACAATACTGCATTTTTCATGATTTACTCCTCGTTATCGGATACAGCAGATTGTGACGGATAAATTTTGGGGGCTGACGTAGATTAGCAGTTATGCTAGGCTACGAAAATGCAGATAACCAATTGTAAATTAAGCACAGAGTTCAAAAACTACTTGAATTTTTGTACTCAAGTTACTGCCCGTTCCGCTACCAATATTTTGGGCGTCTGGCCCAACTCCATAGTCTGACTCACCGCAAAATTCGACGCGTTATCAGCCATTATCGGCTTGGCATGCCGACATGAGGTTTTTCGAGTCCCCGTCGAGCTGGACGCAGCTATTTCGGCGGACGGCGTAAAGGCAGGGCGGGTCATGCGCAGCGCGGGAAAAGTGGTTGTCTTTGGCATTCTGAAACGCAACGGACGGGTCTACCGTTGTCATAGATATGCCAAAGTCCTGATACTGATGCCTGTTATCAAACGAAAATCATGCCGGACAGCATTGTTTTACACCGGATAGTCTGAGCAGCTACCTAACAAGTTGACGTGAGCGGTTTCATCCATTACCGCATCAACCATTCAAGAATTGCCGACCGTCAAAACCCACATTAACGCGATTGAGAACTTTTGAAATCCAGGCAAAAACGCGTCTTACGCAAATACAATGGAATCGATCGTAAATCGTTCCCGCTGTTCTTGAGAAAAGAATGCGAATTTCAGTTTAACTTCGGCACATCGTCTCCAAACAGCTTTGAAAATCCTGCAAAATGGTGTGAATTTAGGCTGCTAATCCGAGTGCAGCCCCTAAAAATTTTGATGGTTGCTGCTGAAAAAGTAGGAATTGGATTTGAGAAGGTTTTTGCATATGCTGGTTTTCGTGGAAAGGCCTACGCAGGATCAGCGTTGTCAGCGTTGTTAGCTGTTTTCGGGCATATGTTAATATTCTGCAAGGTATCCTGTTTAATTATCATTCCGAACTTAGTTATCAGACGTAATTATCAGTATCCGAAATTCCAGTTAATTAAATATTCAGAGACAATCGTTAAGATTGATTTTAAGGATGAAAATGCAAGACCAAGAAAAACATTATACGAAGAACAACAAACCAACTAAAGAAGACAATGGTGCCATGAGCCAAGTTGCAAAGATGTTGTTCAATCTTGCGCATGACCAGGCCCATCCCGATAAAATTGATGCCGTCATCGCGCCAGTACTCGGGTGACCGAACCAGCGTAATAGCCATGGTTCCATTGCCGTGTCGGTATCGGTCTGATCTAAACAGCACGGCGGTAGTGATCGGCGCGATGTTGATTTCGCCGTTGATGGGGGCCGATTGTAGGTATGGGTTACCGTTTGGCGGTAGGGATACCATGCGCTATCCGCTCAAAGCCATACGCAGCATATTATATGCGTCGTCATCAGCGTGATTACCGCTACGTTGTATTTTCCTGTTAACCCGCTTGAAGATGCGCAAAGCGAACTTTTGGCGCGTACCAGCCGACCCTTTGGGGATGTGTTGATTGCCGCCTTCGGCGGTAGTGGGACTGTGGCGCTGACCCGAAAGGGAGAGCATACCGCCCGGATGTGGCGATTGACTACCGCATTGATGCCGCCCTGTGTACTGCGGGCTACGGACTGGCACGTCGGCAACTCGGCACTTTCTCGGTGCTTCATATCTTTTGCTGCCATCAACTGCGTGTTCATCGCTTTTCGGACCTTGTTGTTTTCAAAGCTGCTCAAGCTGCCGCACGAGGGTATGACAAAGAATCAAACGCCGGTTGCAGCATCATTATTACTGCCGTCGTGTTGGCTGTGATGATTCCGAGCAGCTATATGGCATCAGGACGCTGGTGTCAGGAAATCTTCAAAACCAGAGCCAATGCCGCCATTGCGCACTGTGCAGCAACAGGAAGGTTTTTCGTGTGCGTAAGATGTTGAACCATAGAAAATAAAGTCAGTCTGGTTGTCAATGGAACGGCAATGCCGAGAAAATTTCCATATGCTGGTGAAAAGCTTTCGAAGCGTCGGGGGTGGAAAAGAGCCCAGAGTCAACGTGAGTCTGGCGGGAGGAACAATGCCAAAATCAAAAGAATTGCTGGCAAGCCAAAACAACCGGTTCAGCAGCAAAATGAGCTGAAAGAGCAACAGGCCTATATCGATACCGTACTGGCGGGCAAAAGCCTCCGATATCGACGATGCAGCGGTGCAAGGAATTAAAAGCCTAATATCCGGAAGCGGAAAAATCGTTGTCGGACGCGGCAGCAGGATAAGCGCAAACAACGCCTGTTTCCGAACAGTCTGACAAAGCAAAAACGCAGAACCGAAGACACGATACATATGACTTATCGATCGTTGTCTCTCTCGAATTGGAGCAGCCACCTGCCAAAGATTACGAGCGGATACAGGCGTGGTTACGCCAGCGTTATGAGGGTGAGTAGTGCGCATATTGCCAGCGCACAAGTCTCAGACAGATAAACCGTCTCAGACAGATAAACCGTCGCAACGAATAACGCCTTCGGGCTTTATACATTTCGAGAAATCATTGATTGTTCCCTAGTACACCAAATCCGTTTCAAAACACGCCTCTCAAGGCGTTGAAACCGGATTTTTCTGCGCGTTCAGAGCATGTCGCGGGTGATGTGTGTTTCGATGATGGTGTCCGCGCCCGATGGGTTTGCAGCTGCTGCGGCACGGCTTTGGCGCATGATGCCGTTGAGGATATCAAATCCGAGAGACGGGGTGAGACGGGTTTTTGTAGCATGTTCATGTTTCCAGTGATACTCACGAAATACTGCAAACAACGCTACTAGTTTCTACAGCATCGAGTTGATAACGTTCGCCTACACCGGCAGAGGTTTTCTGCGCCAAGGACGAGGTTTGAGTTTCTCAAAGTCGATTTGGTCTTCGCAAAAGACTTCAGGAAAGATTTGTTTTGAGTTTTAATATATTGTTTTGATGAAATTATTTTCTAAATCGTGTATAATTTTTCGGTTCAGTTGCCATAATTGCGTCTTCCATCAATGATCACTTACAAAAGTGTCCATTTTTATCGAGATATGTTGAAAGTTAAAGAAAAGAAGGCCGTCTGAAAAACTTTAATATTCGTTTTTCAGACGGCTTTCTTCCTCACTGGCTCGAAAACGGTATTTTGAGACCTTTGCAAAAGTTTCCCCAAAAATCCCCTAAATTCCCACCAAGACATTTAGGGATTTCCGATAGCGCAAGCGTCCTCGCTTGTGCCATTACAATCCATTGTGGTTTCGAAGTTAGCAAAATCGAGGCAAGCTCACGAATAAAGTTACCGGAAAAGTGATATTTGGCGATAAAGTGAGTTACCTGTTTAAAGTTCTTCAATTTTCTTCAATGACAAAAAGTGCGGTTATAAAATCAAAAGAGTTCTGAACGTTGGCTTTGCCAACGGCTCCCCAGATAGCCCCTCCTTCTCGACGCGTAGTTTTATCTATCTATAAGCAAATTGAAGTTATTCATGAAAATAGTAAAATCTGAATCAAACGAAATTGATTTTCAGGCACGCGTTAGGAAACGCGCGCTATCGTGGGGGAAAGCAAGCCGAAGGTTTGTCAGATACTCAAATGCCCGTATCATTCATATTGATATTATTGATATTATTGTTTGAATTGTATTATTTTTCAATAATAATAAATAACCCTAAACCAATATAAATAACAGCCATTATCCAACGACTAAACTTCTCTACAATTTCACCAACACCTGAAATATTAGCCAATCTTTGTGCTGTATATACTAAAACAAAAATCAATATTAAAAATACAAGAAGAGTAACTAATAAGTCGACAAGATCTAAAGTCACAAAAGTAAGGAACAAAAAGTCCAATATTATCTGCACCACAACTAGCAACTGTAACCAAAGCAACAATACCGACTAATTTTGACAACCCTTTTTCATCCAATTCTTTTTTAGCTCTTTTTTCGCCCTCACAATCGTCGTAAATAGCAACTTTAATACCTAAGTAAATCGGTATTAAACCTAATAAACCCAACACCCATTTTTCCGGAACATAATGCAAAACAAAAGCTAGAAATAAACTAACTAATATTAAAATTACAGAACCTAAATATTGTCCGATATAAATATCTCGATATTCTTTTCTAGTATTTGCTCTAGCAAAAAATATTAATAGTATTACCAACAAATCTACTGCTGTAGCAATATATAAAACAGCAGCAGTAATCACAGTCGAAAACATAAAGCACCTCATAATGAATCCCCTGCCCCCTTGGCACCACGGCTTTTTCAAAAACCGAATCGCGTTCGGATAACAGATTCGTATCTTTCGCTAAAGAGGCAAGCCTGAGCGCACCCTCTCAGCTCTCCCACGGGGAGAGGTGAAACTGTCGAGCTGAACATTTTCAGGTTTACCGACATCTGATTCCCAATTCTACGGCTCTCATTTTGAGAAACCTGATCCCACGTGGGAGAGGGTTAGAGAAGACAACGAACCTGAGGTTTTGTCAGAAATTTAAATTCTATCACTCATAATAATGAATCCCCTGAAACTCTCTTGCCACCACGGCTTCTTCAAAAGCCGAATCGCGTTCGGACAGCGGCGTAGGCAGGGTAATCACGTTTTGCACGTTCATGCCCTTAGTGGAAAGCAGCATGATTTCATGGCTCAGGCGTGCGGCTTCGAAGCGGTCGTGCGTTACCAGCATACACGCCATGCCCTGCCGCTCGATTTTTCCACCAGCATGGCGACCAAAAATATCGCGCAAAATCGCGGTCCAAACCGACGAACGGCTCGTCCAGCAAAGGCAAGGTCGCAGCCGCACGGCAGCAGGCGCAAAAATGCTACCCGTTTCGCCATGCCGCCGGACAATTCGGTCGGATATTTGTTCAAATCGCCCGCAGTCAGCCCGACTTTCGCCGCCAGCGCGATGATTTCGCACTTCATCGGGTTTTGTCCATAAAAATAGCGATATTCTGCATCGCAGTCAAGTTTTTCCGGCAGGCGGTTTTTCCTGAAACAGAAAACCCGTTTTGCGGAAAGTATTGCGTATCGTGCCCGATTTCGGCGTTTCCAAGCCCGCAATCAAACGCAAAACCGTCGTCTTGCCACAGCCGCTCGGCCCGAACAAAGCTTTCACTTCGCCATGTTGCAGGGTTCAAACTGAAATCGTGCACGATGGGGTCACGGAGAATTTCAAAAACGCACGTTTTTCAAGACAGAGCATCACCTTCTCCACGGCATAAAACAAAAATTTCCAAAGGCTTGGTAATCAGGTATTCAAACAGTGACACAAACACGATAACCAACACCACATAAGCCATCACCGTCGAAGTCCCCTGATAGCGCAAGCGTCCTCGCTTGTGCCATTACAATCTATTGTGGTTTCGGAGTTAGCAAAATCCCGAGGCAAGCTCACGAATAAAGTTTACCGGAAAAAGTGATATTTGGCGATAAAGTGATTACCTGTTTAAGTTCTTCAATTTTCTTCTAATGACAAAAAGTGCGGTTATAAAATCAAAAGGATTCTGAACGTTGGCTTTGCCTAACGGCTCCCCAGATAGCCCCTCCTTCTGACGCGTAGTTTTATCTATCTAAAAAAATAAGCAAATTGAAGTTATTCATGAAAATAGTAAAAAAATCTGAATCAAACGAAATTGATTTTTCAGGCACGCGTTAGGAAACGCGCGCTATCGTGGGGATGTTCGAGTGCGCCGATGCCGCCTTCTTGATAGGCGCGTATCCATCGTCGCAGGTGGGTTCGGGAGATGCCGTAATGATCTGCGGTACGCTGTTGGCTGCGTATATGCAGGTAGTGGAGTACGGCTTGGTATTTGAAGTGTAATGTATATTTGCTCATAAAAAACTGCACCTGTGAGTTGGAGGGATGTCCAACTTTTGGGGTGCAGTTCAGGATTTGCTCAGGTTTTCAGACGACCTTCAGATTTGGGCTGAACCTTTATTCCGTTACCGTTTTACGGATGAGCTTTTCCGCATTGGCGAGTGTGTTTTCCACTTCGGCGAACTCTATTTTGCTGCCCGACACCAGCGCGCGCGTATCGTTGAATACGACTTGGACTGCGCCGTCAGCTTCGGTAACGAGGACGCGCAACGGCAGTTGCAGGGCGAAGGCGGGGTCTTTTTGCATCAGCGGTGTGCCGGCTTTGGGCGTGCCGAAAACGATGACTTTCGCGGGCTGCATGTCCAAACCACTTTGTCGCGCTGCGGCTTGGTGGTCGATGACGGCGAACACGGTCATGCCTTTTTCTTTAACGGCGGTTTCCAAACGGCGGACGGTATCGTCGAAGCTGTATTTGCTGACGGCGGTATGGGTTTGATTCATGGCTGAACTTTGTCGGGAATCGGTTTGTCGGGGTGGCATCGCCGCTATGTGAAGCGCTGGCGGCTTTAGCAGCGGGCGCGGCATAGATACGGCGGCAGGAAGGACGAGTGCGGCGGCAGTCAGCGCAGCAGTCAGTAATTTTTCATGGTTGTTTCTCCAAACGGTTGAATAAAGACATCAATCTAAACGGTTCGGCGGCAAAAAGCAATGCCCGTCAGCAAAAGGGTCGTCTGAAACGGGAGTGGTTTTCAGACGACCGCTGAGACAAAATCAACGCTGCGCATCAGCCGCTTCCAATGCGCGCAGGGGCGTAAGTGTAGGCTGCGCCTGCGTTCAGGGCGATAGCGGTTGCCAGCGCGCCGGCGATTTCGCTTTCAGTCGCGCCCGCTTTGGCGGCTGCGGCGGCATGTACGCTGATGCAGCTTTCGCAACGGGTAGTGATGGCGACGGCGATGACAAAGTATACGCGCACGTTTTCGTTTGCCGCTTTATCCAACACGTCGCGCGTGCGGGCATCGTTTTTGCCTTCTTGGACGTAGAGTTCGGTAATCGATTTCGGGTTTTGCCACAGGCGGGCGTTGACGGCGTGGAAGCCGTAGATGAGTCTTTGGTTTGCCATGATTTTGCTTTATAAAAAATTTCAGACGACATTATAACAAGATAAGGTCGTCTGAAAGAGAAAGGTCGTCTGAAAACAAGTGTAACCGGTATCACGAAAACGCAGTCGACTACCGCATCAAATACCCCTACAGCCCAGAACTGCCGACGCCGATCAACACGGTAACCAACATGGAAAACCTGCTTTGCGGCAAGCACGGTCAGTGCACTGGCAATCAATTCGTGCGGTTTGTTGGACACGAAATAAGGCGCGATGACGTAAATCAACATGCAACCCGGCGCAGCTTCCATCACGATTTGTGCGCGGCGGCTGAGGTACGGTTGCGCAAGGCGAAAACCAATAAGGCGGTGGAATACGTTACCGCCAGCATGCCGGCAAACAGCAGGAACGACTACCAAGAGAGCAAATCCTTCATTCTTTCCCCTGATAGCGCAAGCGTCCTCGCTTGTGCCATTACAATCTATTGTGGTTTCGGAGTTAGCAAAAATCCCGAGGCAAGCTCACGAATAAAGTTTACCGGAAAAAGTGATATTTGGCGATAAAGTGATTACCTGTTTAAGTTCTTCATTTTCTTCTAATGACAAAAAGTGCGGTCATAAAAATCAAAAGGATTCTGAACGTTGGCTTTTACCAACGGCTCCCCAGATAGCCCCCTTCTGACGCGTAGTTTTATCTATCTAAAAAAATAAGCAAATTGAAGTTATTCATGAAAATAGTAAAAATCTGAATCAAACGAAATTGATTTTCAGGCACGCGTTGAAACCAGCACTGTTTCGAAAACCCAGAAAGAAGTCAAATGCTTAGTAACAGAGAGGTGAGCGAGAAACTCAGAAATCTTGAGCTATGTCCGAGACAGTTAAGAATGATTTTGCATTGAATATCAGAGTTGACGTCAGTGAAAAATTAAGCGGTGAGTGATGTTTTATTTACTGCTATTTTCATCATTAAATGTACGACATAACAGCTTAAAGAACATTAGAAATTTACAGTTCTCCGACCTTTTACGGTTATTTTGATAAAACCGATAAAGCATGCAAAATATAATTCGATTAGCGACCGATTAAGAACCATAATGCGCGATTATTTTAAAGCCACTTTTCGAGTCAGTATTAAGTCGATATGCGTGACGATTATTTAAAACGAATAACATATCGCGCGGTTCTAATCGTGACGCTTTCCAGTGATTATTAAAAAGCGGGAATGAAAGTGGGAGCTATCAGGAGTAGGGGAATCAAGTTCAGTGTGGCGTTTTCGAGCGTACCGGTAAAAATCAAAACTGTTTTACGCAACGGGTTTATTCTCGGAAGATGTTGCGCTCAAAAGAGCTGATTGTAGAATGTCCGTTGAGCCGGGATAATATCTTATTGTTTGATATGAGAATTCAGTCAAGAAACACGTTTGATGCAGTTTACCGATGCAAACACATTTACCCTGTGACCGGTTCGTGAGATCAGCGCGTTATCAGGTCGCGGTGAAAAATCGGTGAAATCCGGGAGACGGCGTATGGTTACTACAATCGGATTATAATGTCAAATTGTTTAATAAGGAAAATAAAAACCGGCATATTTTTCGATTAATTATCGCGAGATTAAAAAGAGAAGAATGAAAGTACTTTTCTGACAAACCATGCGGATTATTCGGCAACGAAATAGCTGAGTTATATAAGAGACGTTGGAAATCAGTTTTCAAATTTATTAAGCAACATTTGAACTTCAGCCATTTACTTTCACATAATGAAAATGGCATGAAAGTGAGAATGTATATGACGTTAATTACGACGATTTTACGAATTGTTTTATAAGAAAGAGAACGGTTTATCCAGGTTTGATAAGATGGCGAAGTTAAAATTAGCCATTGAAATTGAAAGTCTTTTAATTAAAGAGATAGTTTTAATTTGTGGCGGAAACCCAGCAGGTTGACCGTTTTTGGGTTCCAAGTTAAGAGTTTCAGAACAGCTGTGGTTAGGAAACGCGCGCTATCGTGGGGAAAAACAATATTGGTTGTTATTCACCAATCACATGATATGTGATCACAGTCAAAGTTGTATAGCAAACGATTACTTGAAATGTGTAATAGAACAGGTGAGGATTGCCGCTGATATATTCCAATCTCATCAGGAGTCACTATGAAGAAATCTTGTTAAACTCTTTCTGTCGCCCTTTTAACCGCGGCAGCAATTCCCGCCATGGCGGCCAAAACCGAACCTTATACCAGATCAAAGGTACCAATGCCCGTGAAATGCTCATGGAACAACCAATCCACTGGATTTCGTTGACCAACTGAAAAAGAGGTTGGAAGGCAAAGCACCGATCAATGTAAGTTTTGATATTGACGATACCGTGCTATTCAGTATCCTTGTTTTTATCACGGACAACAAAAATATTCTCCGGGTAAACATGTTACTTAGGCAAGATTTCTGGAATGAAGTGAATGCCGGTTGTGACCAATATTCCATTCAAAACAAATTGCCATAGATTTAATGTATGCACCAAGCCCGTGACGATCAAATTTATTTCATCACCGGACGCACTGCCGGCGATAAAGATAGCGTTACCCCAGTATTACAAAAGCCTTCAATATAAAGACATGCACCCGGTTGAATTCATGGGCGGACGTTAGCTTACCACCGTCTAACAAAACCCTGGCATTATCGAACACAAAGTTACTATTCACTACGGCGACGGTGACGACGATATTCTTGCTGCCAAAAGAAGCCGGCGTTCGCGGCATCCGCCTCATGCTGCACTGCTCACTCCGCTTACCAATGCCAACCCTTGGTGGATGTGGTGAAGAAGTGTTAATTAACTCAAGCTGTTAATTTTTAAAAACACATAAAAATTGACTGCACTCTTTAGATCTGCCCCAAAGTTGGACAGAGTTAGATTAACTTAAATATTGAGCTCGGTATTGCACCGGGCTCAATCTTTAAATCGAGTTTAATTCGTTTTGGTTTGTAATACACTAAATATTCTTCAATTTCAGCCTGTAATTCAGTGATTGAATGATAGCTCCGTGAGTAAAAAACACTCTGATTTTAGTATCGCACTTTCAATCACCGCATTATCGTGCAATTTCCTCGGCGGCTCATGCTTTGAACCGCTTTACCCTCAACATTTTTCCACCCATTCCGCCGAACCGCACAATACGCCTTGGTCGCTATGAATAATCGGGCATTCTGGCGGTTTTAGAATTGCTAGCGTGCAACTTGTTGCACGAAAATCGTCGAATGCCGAAAGGGTTAAATAACGTTCCGTGCGTGATTCGGTCGTGCATCAAGATGCACGCTACGAGGTAAATAATCCTCCTATATGTTGAATTTTGGTTGTCAGCCTTGATCTCATTATATAGCGAGGATTTTTTTCTGTTCATCGCTTAAGCTATTTGTCTCCATACGCATGGCGTATGGTTTTTATACCTGACTTTTGCCTGGCTATAATCAAAGGCCGTCTGAAAATTCAGACGGCTTTTACATAACGAAGTGCGGTTAAATTTTTAGGTATTTTTGTGAATTATCCTAAGAACTCAAACCGCTTGTTTTTAAAACTTCACTGTTTCACCATCTTCTGGAATTACTACATTTTCAAGCTTGTTTGCTTGGACAAATTGGCGTAAATCCTTACGGTAAACAGACATATGGTTTACCGCATCCATGTGCACTGTGATAAGTTTTGTATTTGGTAGCATGTTACGACATGAGCAACATCTTGTAACCCCATAATAATGCCATCATTCAGGAAAAGCTAAGGTACGCGCATCACCGGTGTTCATAATCATTACATCAGGTTTTATAACGATTAATGAGCTTTGTTTGCTTCCAGCAGTCCAAAACTGTGTCACCAACTAAGTACACCGTTGGATGGTCTTTCGCTTGGAATGTTACGCCCATCGCCTCATCTAAAATCTCAGCTAATTGTGGTACAGCGTACATTTCCGTTGTGCCGTGAGAACCGCCGGTTTTTATTTAAAATAATACCTTCGAACTCCACCGGTTTTTCTAGCGATAAACTGGTTATGTTAGTAAAACCTTGCGCTTTGAGTGAAGTCGCCATCCGTTCATGTTGCACAAAAATTTTGATGGATTTGGTGAAAATTTTTGTGCAACCTCATCTAATGATCTTCATGTGTATGAGTTAAAAATAATAGCATCAACATCTTTAAAAGTATCTTCTGCTTTCATCGACAATTCCACAAGTGGATTACGCAAATGGCTATTTAGTGTCCTTCAAAGCCTGCATAACGTCCTTTTTCAGCAAGCATCGGATCAATTAAAAAGTTTTTCCCTGCGTAGTTCAGGCGACCAGTAGCATTGCCGGATATGTTGGTAGCTATCAGTGTTTTTAGAGGCCAAGATCTACGGCGAAAGTATTTGCGCTAATAGCCAATGCTGTGGAGTGCTAATTAAGGTTTTTAAGTTCATTGTTTTTCCTTTATCTGTACGTTATTGAATGAATAAACATATTATAGTGAGAACAAGATTGCGCAAAAATGGATAAAAAAATCAATAAACGTAATAATCGGGTCATTTTCGTGTTATGCTCATATCAAAGTAGGAGAAATAAAATGAATACACCACAGTTGCTTTTGATTGTGTATGAACAAATGATGCCCATTCATTTTGCGATGGCATATTCCGTTTTCTATGTCGGATTTAAACGGCAAGCCGTTATTTGAGTGTAAAATCGTTGGCGATTCGGACAACCTAGACAAACTCGCTGTTTCACATACATTTTAGATGGTGGTTTACGAATTGTTGGAGAATGCCGATATTGTTGGCGATGACTGGATGGCATGATACTCAAGTGATGCCGAGCGAGGCTTTATTAACAGCGTTACGGCAAGCGTATCAACGTGGTGCGACAGTGGTGGGTTTGTGTTATGGCGCCTGTGTGTTGGCGTGCAGTGGTCTGCTAACGGCAGCAACCACACAGTGGCTGGGAGATAGTGATTTTGCTAATCGTTTTCCTCAGGTGAAATGGGTTTAAATCCTATTTATTTGGAACAAGATCGACTGATTACCTCCGCAGGAACAGCCGCTTCCATGGATTGTTGCCTTTCTGTGTCCGTAGAATTATATGGTGTGAAAATTGCCAATCATATTGCCCGAATGCTGGTTGTCCCCCTCATCGTGAAGGCGGACAAGCTACAATTTATCGAACGCCTCTTTCTCGTTCCACACCTAATCATAATATCAATGCATTGCTTGCTTATTTAAATGAAAATCTGACCGTATAACTTCATTCGACTGATGGTCTTGCAGAACGTTTGTCAATGAGCCGTAACACTTTCACCCGACATTTTCCGCAAAAGCAACCGGAATGTCATTAAATCAATGGTTAATTGAAGCAAGGCTACAGCGAGCAAGAGAGCTTTGGAAAGCACAGATTTTATCATACTGATATTGCAGAACAAAGTGGATTTTCATAGCGGATACCGCCTTGCGTCAGCACTTCTTGAAAAAACATAAGATTTCACCGAATCGCTGGCGTAAACAGTTTCAAATTGAGGATGTTTTAGATCTTTTTATTTTTAGGTGCGGTCAGATCTTGAGGAGATAAGTCATACAAAAATAAAATATAAAAATTTACAAAAGTTTCCATCATACCTAGAAAATTTTGTAAAATTAATTCTATACTTTCCATTATAAATGGAGGAAATGATGAAAAAGACCTGATTTACCGTCAACGCTATCTCAACACCGTTCGCCCGTTCATCGGCAAGCAATTGATTAAAAGTATTTACAGGACAACGCCGTGTGAGGCAAAAGCTATCTGCTGTTCCAAATCATGCAGGAAATCCGCTCAGCTGACGAACACGCGCCGATTATCTACATCAATAGAAGACTTATCGTTTTTCCCATTTGAAAACGGCTCAAGAGTTGGCTGATTTTTGTATTAAGCGACACGGTCAAAAACTATGTTTTTTTATTGATGAAATTCAAGAGATTGCCAATTTTGAAAGCGCACTGCGTTCACTACTGCTAGATGACGAACTGGATTTATATTGCACGGCAACACGCTAGCTTTCACGCGATATTGCCGGCGCATTGAGTGGAGCGCGCAGTGGAAATCCATGTCCATTCCCTTTCTTACCCTGAGTTTTTCTACAATTCATGCGCCTTGAGGACAGTGATAAAAGCCATGGCGCAATTCTTAAAATATGGCGGTTTGACCTTATTTGAAAGACCTGCCGTTGCAAGATAACATCATCTTTGAATACCTGCGCAGCATCTATTCTACCATCGCCATCCGTGACAGTCGTTAACCGTTATTCCTTGAGAAATCCGCAATAGAACAACTGACACTATTTCTCGCCGACAATATCGGCAATTTGTTCTCTGCCAAAAATTGCCGACTTTCTCAAATCGCAAAAATTGCCACATCGGTAACGCGAGGTGCAAAACTACGCCGACTACCTCGACCAATGCCTTTCTCATCCACAAAGTGCCACGCTACGACATCGCCGGGAAAACGGATTTTTCGAAATCGGTGAAAAATACTATTTTTGAAGACTTGGGGCTACGCAACGCCCTCATCGGCTATCGCGTGCAAGATCGTGGAAAGCTACTGGAAAAACACCATATTCAACCATCTGCAATCGCCGGTTTTCAACGTCAAAATCGGCGGATTGAACAACAGAAATCGATTTTTGTTGCCGAGAAAACGGTGAACGGATTTACGTTCAAGCAACACTCACCATCAACGAAGAAAAACCTTAGAACGCGATTCGGCGACCTGCTGCTGAAAAGTTGGGGACAACTACCCCAAATATCTGGTCACCCTAGATGAATTTGACGGCAACACATTTGAAGGCGTGCAATGTTTGAGTTTGCGAGGATTTATTGGGGAGATACTTGAAACACCTTTAGGTCATTTGTAGTGGTATGAGATCATAAAAAGTGCGGTCAGTTTTTCGGGTGTTTTTGACGTTTGAACCCCTATCCGGATCGCCTTTATGCGAGTCGCCAATCTTGCAAGCCTTTTAAGACGCTATTCCGAAAAACACTAAAAATCCCACCGCACTTTGCTATAATGCGCGCCATTCATTTCATTCAAAACAAGAAAGAACATGACTGATTTCCTTCCATTCGTGACCTCAACGAGCAAAATCTCAACGACATTTTGCAGCTTTCACAACATCATCCTTTGGTGATCGATATGCGCCAAGCCATGCGGATTCTGTGGCGTTTGTGAAAACCTCGGAAAATTATGCCAACCAATACCAAGCGCAATTTGTGTTGAGCAAAGTGAATTGTGAAAAAGAACAAATGGTGGCGGCGCAGTTTTCGTATTCAAGCCTTGCCGACCACTTATTTTATTCAGAGACGGGCAAGCGTTGGATGCCTTTCAGGAGCGCATTGGATAACACCACGTTGCAACGGCGGTTGAGTGCTATTTGCCGAAAGAGGAAGAAATCAAATTTAATCGGGCGTTGGATCTGCTTGCGGTGGAAAATTAGAGCAGAGCATTGCCGTTGCTGAAAAGAAAGCGTGGGAGTTGTCTGATCAGAAAAACAGCGACATCGCACTACTCTGTGCGGAAACCTATATCGCGATGAAAAACTGAGCCGGCGCAACAGATTTTAAACAAGATCCCATTGCAAGATCGTGACGGTCGCTGGCAAGGTTTACAGCGCAAATTGAGCTGTTGATTAAAGCTGCTGATACGCCGGAAAATTCAACAATTACAGGAAGAATTTGCGAAAACAATCCAACCCATGATCTCGCGTTGAAAATTGGCGCTTGCAATTACACCAAGCCAACCGCAACGAGGCGCTGGACTTATTGTTACCATGTTTACGTCAAGATTTAGGCGCAGAGGACGGCAAAAAGTAGCAGGAGTATCCATCTTTGGCCGCCATCGGCAACGATCGGTAACCAATAAATACCGCCGATTACTCTATTCGTTGTTGTACTGATGAAATCTTCTATAATAGCGCTCGCAAATATTAGTTGATAGGATTGATTATGTCAGATATTAAACACGCACAATTACTCATTTTAGGTTCAAAGCCCTGCCGGTCACACGGCGGCTATTTATGCGGCACGCGCCAATTTAAAACCGGTACTCGTCACCGGTTTACAACAAAACTGGACAGCTCACCACTACCAGCGAGATTGAAAACTGGCCGGGAGATTTCGGTGAACGACCGGCCTGGAATTAATGCAAAAGAATGTTGCAACACGCCGAAAAATTTGAGACCGGATCGTCTTCAATCACATTAACCGTGTGGTTATCTTCTCGCCGTTCAAATTATACTGGCGATGCACAAACCTTTAGCTGCGATGGCGTTAATTATCGCCACCGGTGCCTCTGCCCGTTATTTAGGTTTGCCTTCCGAAGAAAACTGCAAAAGGTCGCGGCGTTTCCGCTTGTGCCACGTGACGGTTTTCTTCTATCGCAGCGCAAACCGGTTGCCGTCATCGGTGGCGGTAACACCGCCGTGGAAGAAGCACTCTATTTAGTAACATTGCTTCTGAGGTGCATTTGATCCACCGTCGCGAGGTTTCGCGCAGAAAAATTCTTATCGACTGATTATACAGTGGAAGAAGGCAGAAAATCGTGCTGCACACCAACCGCACTTTAGATGAAGTGTTTGGGCGACAACATGGGCGTGACCGGCGTGCGTTTGAAAGAGACGTGCAATCCCGACAACGAAGAGGTCGCATTAGACGGCGTCTTCGTGGCTATCGATCATGCGCCGAATACGGAAATTTTCCAAGACCAGTTGGAATTAAACAACGCCATATCGTGGTAATCCGGTTTAAACGGCAATGCAGACCGCCACGTCCGTGGAAAGGCGTTTTCTTTGCCGCAGGCGATGTGATGGATCACAGCTATCATCGTCAAAGCATTACCTCTGCCGGCACACGGCTGACATGGCGGCATTAGATGCCGAGCGTTATTTCGATGCGCAAAAACATAACCGCTTTTCGGTTATCGCACCGAGACAACATTATCATCAATACAGGGTGGGCAGCAACGCCCACCTTCCGTTTTTCTGTTTCTGATAAAACATAACACATGGATAGATCTCGTCAAAAATATTTGCAACAATGACCGCACACACAGCAAAAGCCGATTAATATTTGAATCTCAACATTCTGCTCGCCACGTTCTCCTCTGTGATTTTTGGTGGGGCAGACCTATCTCTTGGCCTCTTTTGCTGCATAAAGCTCATTATTCTGGGCGAACCGGTCACCGGCTTTAGCGCCTTACTTTATCGGCAGTCTCGGCTTTTGCGCTACGTGCGCTGATTTTGGTGGTCGAGAGCGGCTTCAAGTGCGGTCAATTATTACGGAATATGATTCGTCAGCAAAATTTTGGATAAAATTCATCAAGTTGGCGGCAACGATTAACAATAAACCTGCCGGCAGCTGGGGCACGCACCATGTGTCGGAACAGGTGGAAAACCTGCATAATTTCTACGCCTGCTATTTACCGCAACCAGCGCTTTCCGCCATTGTGCCAGATGATTATTCTGATTGCCGTGTTCCCGTTAAACTGGGCAGCCGGTTTGATTTTAATGGGCACCGCGCCGTTTGATTCCCTATCTTCATGATTTTTGGTCGGGCAAAGCGGCGGCGAGACGGCAGCCAAAAGAACATGGATACCCTTTGCGCGTTTAAGCGGTCAATTCCTCGATCGTCTGCGCGGTTTGGAAACCTTGTTTATTCGACCGCACTTCCGAGCAAACCCGCCAGTTGAAAACAGCACGGAAGATTTCCGCGAAACTCACCCGATGGATGCTAAAATGGCGTTCCTCCTCCTCTGCCGTCCTCGGGTTTTTCACTTCGATTTCTATTGCATTAATAGCGGTGTATTTCGGTTTCAGTTATTTAGGGCAAGTAGAATTCGGCAGTTATGGCACGCCGATTACACTCTTTATCGGTTTCTTCTGCCTCATTCTTGCACCGGAGTTTTACCAACCCTTACGCGACCTCGGTACCTATTATCATGACCGTGCGCCGGTATTGGTGCGGCAGATGCCATCGTAATTTCTTGGAGAAGATTATTTGAATCGCTCAAGGCAACAGCAAAGCGGCATTTGAAAGCCAAAATGCGGTGGAAATTTCAGGTGAAAATGTGGTGGTCTTGTCGCCAAGGTAAACCGCTGACAGAAGCGCTGAATTTCCATATTCGGCGAAAAGCCATATCGCGATTATGGGACAGAGCGGCGCCGGGAAAAACCTCGCTGATCAATGCCATTTTGGGCTGCAGCGAAGGCAGCCTGAAAATCAACGGGCAGAAGTGCGCGATGTCGAGTTGCCCAATGGCGCAAACAATTGCCTGGGTTGGACAAAACCCGTTATTGTTGCAAGGCACGATTAGAAGAATTTATTATTGGGGGATATTCAGCTTCCGCACCAAGAAATCGATCAGGCATTGGCATTAGCGCAAGCGAAAAGAATTTACCGACCGTTCGGCATTTAGAGGCAGAAATTAAAAGAAGGCGGTATTGGCGTGTCCGTCGGGCAAGCACAACGTTTGGCCGTTGCACGTGCGCTACTGCGCAAAGGCAATTTGTTGTTATTAGATGAACCGACTGCCAGCCTTGATGCGCAATCGGAAAATCAGGTATTACAAGCCTTGCAAACACATCAGTCGCCAACAAACAACCGTGATGATCACTCACCGCATTGAAGATCTGAAACAATGCGACACCATTTTAGTGATGCGCTACGGACAGAATTATTCAGCAGGGGCATTTTGACCAACTGCAGCATCAAAGGTTTCTTCGCCGAATTATTAGCACAACGACAACAGGATATTAACTAATGCGTGCTTTATTGCCTTTTATTCGTTTATTTAAATTTGCCAAAACTGCCGTTAATTTTCGGTGGTTTTGTTAATGATTTTTAGGGCTTGCCTCCAGCATCAGGTTGCTTACCCTTTCCGGTTGGTTCCTCGCAGCGACCGCCACGCCGGCAGGCTCGCTGTTTAACTTTTTCATCCTCTGCCAGCGTACGCGGTTTCAGCTTATCGGGCGTACGGTGGCGCGTTATTTTTGAAAGTCGTTACCCGATGCTACCTTTCCGCGTGCGTGTGATTACGCGTGCAAGTATTTAGCAAAATTATTCCATTAAGCCCGGTGTGCTTAATCGCTATCGTAACAGTGATTTATTAAAACCGCTTTGGTTGCCGATGTGGATACCTTAGACGGACTTTATCTTCGCCCTGATTGCACCGTTTATCAGCGCCATTGTGGTGATTACCTTGATTACCCTTGGATTAAGCTTTGTTCATGTGCCACTCGCCCTGTTCCTTGGCCTCACGTTGCGACCTTATTACCGGTGATCCCAACCATCTTTTACCATCTGGGCAACAAATTTGGCGCAAATTAACCCAATCCCGCGCCCTGTACCGTACAGCAATCGAATTTATTCAGGGCTCAAACGGAATTGTTTGCTGTTTAACGGGGAAGAAAAACTAAAAAGGGAAATTGAGCCAAACCGAACAGCAATGGCAAGCCTATCAACAACAGGGAAAGCGAATTTATCGATTTTTCCACCGCACTTTTGTTGTTCGCTAACGGCTTTTGGTGTTATGTGTGATGCGTTTGCCGCACAAGTGGATTTGGGCAGCGATGAATACCGCGCCGCGTTGATTGGCTTGTTTGCCTTTTTGCCGCCCTCGCCTCATTTGAAATCTCTGATGCCGATCGGCGCCGCATTTTGCACATCGGGGCAAATGGTGGCATCGGCTGAACAGGTGACAGATATTATCGAACAGCAACCCCTGGTGGATTTTCCGGTACGCAACTTGTTTGAAAGCCAAACTCAATCGCCGTTATTGCAAAATTAATCAAGTTTATTTCACTTATCCGCAACGTGATAACCCGGCGATTAGTGGACTTAAATTCCATATTCAAGCCGGTGGATTGGCCATTTTAGGGAAAAACCGGCAGCGGCAAATCGACGCTACTTCAGTATTGGTACCTAATTATGATGCTAACCAAAATCTTATTCGCCGGCAATCGCATTCAAGCCTATAGCGAAAGCAGTTTACGCCAACAATTTTGTTCTTAACGCAACGCGTGCATGTGTTTAGCGATACGTTGCGTAACAACTTGCAACTCGCTAACCCTGCGCCATTAAGCGATGAAAAATGGTCGTTTGTGCTCGGCAGAGTGAGCCGTGTGAATTGGAATCAAGAGATTAGATCTATGGCTGGGGAGACGGTCGTCCGTTATCGGGCGGTGAACAACGTCGTTTAGGCCGGCACGCGTGTTATTAAATGATGCGCCTATTTTGCTCTTAGATGAACCCACAGAAGGCTTTGGATCGCGAAACCGAACGCCATATTCTGCAAGCATTTTCATACACATAGTGTCGGTAAAACCTTGATTATGGTGACGCACCGTTTAACCGCCATTGAGCACTGATCAACTGGTGGTGATCGATAACAGTCGATTAATTGAACAAGGTTCGTACAGCGAATTGATCAATAAAAGAAAATGGCTTTTTCGCAAACTGACACAACGCTATTTAAAAGGAAGGGCTGGAAAGGGCGAAACCTTTCCGGCTTAGTCTCGACACACTGAAAATTCTGACTCTGGCTGCTTTCTTCGAACCTGACCTGGTAAACCAGACTTCATTGCGAGGGACCGAGGTTTCATTGAATTAACCGCAAGATTTGATAGCGCGATTAAAGGCTCGCGGTACGCCAAATAAGCCTCTCTGAGTGCAATGTTATCTCCGGATCAATGCAGAAACAGCCTGAACTTTTAAACAAATGAGGAAAATTATACGCACCACCAACTGATCGAACTGTTGAAAACTGGATCGACGATTTACTTTTCGCGGCGCAAAGCCAAGATCTCGGGTTTCGCCAAGTGTTCGGTGGTCAAGTCCGTGCGCGCAGGCGCTTTCTGCAGCGATTCAGTTGCCCCTCAAGATCGTTTTTACATTCTTGCCACGCTATTTTTCTCTCCGAACGACGTCAATATCCGATTATTTATGATGTCGAAATTTTACGCGAAGGCAGAAATTTCACGGCGATGCGGGTAAAAAGCCATTCAACACAAATCACCGATTTGTCACATTACCGCCTCTTTCCAAACGCTGGAACAAGGCTTTTGAACACCAAAACCGAGATGCCAAAAGTAGAAGCATCCTGATGCCTTCATGTCGAAAGCTCGGTCATTCAGCAAATGCGCAAACCAT
>BNJV01002297.1_pt1 | contig 56586 bp, 63 predicted proteins | sample 8540591 | NCBI WGS metagenome assembly BNJV01 (sample SAMD00202457, study PRJDB9452) | human saliva metagenome | host: Homo sapiens | reverse complement strand
GCCACAGCCCGTATTCAGTTCGTCGCCGTGGCGACCTGTAGAACTATAGCGCATCTTGCCAAGGAGAGGCAAGCCGACCCACGTGCGCCGCGACACACTCGCGGCACGAAGGGCTCTCGCTGGATTCTCCCCACGCTGCATGTCACAAAACGGAACAAGTAAGTCGGCGCGCCGGAGGCGACTACACTATCCTCTGTCCACACAACATGAATCCACGAGAGTTTTTTCAATGACCAGTCGACGTCTTCTCTCTGTCACAGCAAGCCTTGCTCTGGCGGCCGCAGGCTTCATCGCACCCGCAATCGTCGCCCAGGGACCTTCTGCTGTGGCGAGCCCGGCGGTCAGTGCGTCTTCAAGCGCTCCCAGCTATGTCCCAGCCGCAGTCGTTGCAGGAACACGAGCACAGACGCAGGCCGTGACGATGCCGACGAGACGCATCCGAATCCGTTCGCATTCCGATAACCCCGTCGTCACCATCATCTCGCTCGTGCTGGCAGTCCTCATCGTCGGGGGTGGCATCCTGGTACGTTACGCGATATTTAAGGCTACGCAGCGCAACTCGACCCCGCCGACGATGTTCAACGGCCCCAACGGACCGCAGTACGGCGTCACACCAAGCACCTACGGCACCGCGAACTACCCGCAGGCGGGCGCGCCCCAGCCCGGCTCCCAGGTGTACGGCACCGGAACCTACGGTAACCAGCAGGGCGGCTATCCATCCAGCGGCGCACAGAGCGGTCAAGGACCCTACGGAACGGGATTCTGACAGCCCCCAACGTGAGTGCCCCGCACCGTCAGGTGCGGGGCACTCACGTCAAGCGAGAGAACGTCTTAGCGCGACGCGTCGCGCTCAGCAAGATCGCGGTCAACGAAAACCAGGACGGCCTCGCACACGCCATCGACATCGAGCCCAGTGGAGTCCACGGTTTCGACACCGGGAGCGGCCACCATGAACTCAGAGACCTGCGAATCAGCCTTATCGCGGCCCTCGACCTGAGCGCGAACAATTTCCATGTGTTCCGCGGTTGCATCGCCGTAGAGTTCGAGCGTCCGGCGACGCAGACGGGCCTCCTGATCGGCGAGCAACAGAACACGCACATCGGCGTCGGGGCAGACAACGGTCGTAATGTCGCGCCCCTCAGCGATCATGCCGGACCCATCCTCGCGGGCCTCCATCATGCGACGACGCTGTTCCGTCGCCATCCACGCGCGCACGTCGAGATTCGTCGAAATGTGCTTGATCGCCAGGCGATACGCGGCTCGCGAATCTCGAGTGTGATCTCACGATCCCCGATCCACACGTGCGGATCCGACGGATCCGACACGAGGCGCAGCGGCATGCGATCGGCCGCTGCGGCGACCGCCGCCGTGTCCTCCAGGTCGATGCCTTCGTCCAGGCAATACCACGTGAGCGCACGGTACATGGCACCCGTATCGAGGTAGCCGATGGCGAGACGAGTCGCCAGCGCCTTCGACACCGTGGACTTGCCCGAACCGGCTGGCCCATCGATGGCAATCGTCATGCCGACACGCGAAATCGCGTCTCGACGCATCGAGTCGTTCATCAAAACGTTCTCCTCACCGAGGTCGTTTAGTGGGTGATGAGTCGCCAACCCCGCTGTTGCAGGTCGGCGACGGCGCGGTCTGCGACCGCCGGGTCAATCATGACGCGGGCGACGCCTGCCTGTGCGCCCGCAGAGTGCTCCAGAACCAAGTCTTCGATGTTAATGCCTGCCTCGCCGAGCTCGCTGAAAAGCCTACCGAGAGCGCGCGGCTCATCGGAATGAGCACCTCGATCTCGCGGTATCGAGACGGCGCACCGCCGTGCTTGCCGGGAATCCGGGAAACGCCTTGGTTACCCGCGGTCATCACCCGATTGATCGCACCCACGCAACCGCCACGCAGGGGACCAAGTTCAGCGGCCGCGTCGAGGTGCGTGAGCAAGTCGTCGAGGTCGGTGCGTAGCTCGCGCAGGATGTGTGCGACCGGACCGGCATTGCCTGCCAGAATCGCCGTCCATAGGCGCGGGTCGGACGCCGCAATACGGGCGGTATCGCGCAGCCCTTGCCCCGCCAGACCAGCGCCTGGGCGGGGGCTTCAACAAGGCGCGCGGCGAGCATCGACGACACCAGCTGCGGAACGTGCGACACGAGAGCGACGGCGTGGTCGTGCGTGCCCGCGTTCATCTCGAGAGGCACGGCACCGACGTCGGTTGCCAGCGCACGCGTCACCAGCACCGCTCGCGGCCACGTCGTCTCGTGTGCGACGATCACCCACGGGCGTCCGTAGAACAGGTCGGCATCGGCAGCGCCGGCACCGCTGCGCTCGCGACCGGCCATCGGGTGCGAACCGACGTAGCGCGAGGCTGCTTCGAGACAATCCTCGCGTTCCAATCCGCGCAGGACATCCGCAACGACCGCATCCTTCACCGAGGCGACGTCAGTGACGATCGCATCGGGAAAACGCAGCAGCGACTCGACGATCACGCGGTCAGCGACATCCGGGGGCGTCGCGACGACGACAACGGAGGGTGCCTTGTAGGATGGCGTATCCGAGCCACAGTCGCTCGGGCGCACCCCGGCCTCGGCAAGGACGTCGCCGAACGCCTGCCCGGCGCCCACGTCGGAGGCCAGGCGCAGCGAGGTGGGCGAGGCGTCCTCGAGATAGACGCGCACTCCCCCGGCCCGCAGCGCCAGGCCCAGGGACGCACCCAGCAGACCCGATCCAATGATGAGGACAGGCCCCGCCGTTTGCACGACGCGCGCGCCGACGCCGTCAGAGGTGCTCACAGTCCAACGGCCCCGTACAGTGCGCTCAGCGCGTTGCCCTTCACGCGGCGGGTCGTGCCCTGCTTGAGGTGGTCGAGAGAGATCGGACCGAAGCCCTGTGCGAACGAGCTCGCGCACCGGGTAGCCGACAGCCTCCATCATGCGGCGCACGAGACGGTTACGCCCCTCGTGTACAACGATTTCGACGGTCGTGATGTCGCCGTAGGTGTCGACGATGCGGAAGGAGTCAACCTTGATCGGGCCGTCCTCCAGCTCAATGCCGTTCATGAGGGTGCGCTTGACGCCGGGCTTGACCTCGCCGTGCAGACGCGCCACGTAGGTCTTGCGGATCTCGTACTTGGGGTGGGTCAGACGGTTGCCAGCTCGCCATCGTTCGTCAGCAGCAGCAGGCCGGACGTGTCAATGTCGAGGCGACCAACATGGTAGAGGCGCTCCGGGTAGTCGGCGATCAGGTCGGCGATCGTGGGGCGTCCCTCCGGGTCGCTCATCGTCGAGACCGTGCCGATCGGCTTGTTGAGCGCCAGGACGATGTGCTTCGTCTCGTCCAGGATCAGGCGTTCACCGTCCACGTGAATGACCTGCTTGGCCGGGTCGACGCGCACGCCCTGGTTACGCACCACGGTGCCATCGACGCTCACGCGGCCGTCGGCGATCATCTGCTCGGACGCGCGCCTGGATGCGACGCCAGCCTGGGCGAGCACCTTCTGCAGGCGCACTCCACCCTCGGTGTAGGGGTTAGCCCTCATAGTTCTTCCTCCAATTCATCCAGCGCGTCGGCGTCCGGCAGGTAGGGTGCCAACGGTACCAGCTCCGACAGGCTCGTTAATCCCATTTTCTCAAGAAATTCCCCGGTCGTCCCGTACAGGCGCGCGCCGGAGGGTGTCAGTCCCGTCTCTTCCACGAGGCCTCGGGCGAGCAGCGTGCGCACGACGCCGTCCACGTTCACCCCTCGAATACGGCAGATTCGCGCCCTCGAAATGGGCTGACGATAGGCAATGACCGCGAGTGTTTCGAGCGCCGCCTGAGACAAACGCGCGTGCGAGGAGCCGACGACGAAGCGCCCGACGACATCGGCGTAAGCCCGCGCGGAATAGATACGCCAGCCGCCCGCCACCTCGCGCAGCTCGAAACCGCGCGGGCGATCCTGCCCCTCACCCAGGTACTCGGCGGCGAGAGCCCGCAGCTGCGCCTCGACGTCCTCGACGCTCGCGCCGAGCACGTCGGCGAGAACGGATGCGGCAACCGGCTCCGAGGCCACCATCAGGATCGCCTCGATCGGACCGAGCAGAGTGTTCTCACTCATCGGCGTCTCCTCCTTGTGTCTCAATCGCTGCCTCGGGCGGGGACGAGGCCGTGGCTGAGGCCGCGTCCCCCACGCCCGTATAGTCGTCCACGTCGATGTCGACGCTTCCCTCGCTGCCGGTCCACTGAATCGTCAGTGTGCCGAGCGCCCCGTCTTGCTCGAACTCAACGGCTCCGCGCCTGTAGAGCTCCAAGAGCGCGAGGAAGCGAGAGACGACGACAGCGCGCGTCGGGGCGTCCTCGACGAGCTCATGGAAGGTCATGCGCCCCACCTCGGCGAGCATCGACGAGACGAGCAGAGCCTGCTCGCGCACGGGGACAACCGGATCGTGCAGATGGGTGACCTGAACCGTCGGACTCGTCGCCGACAGGGCATCCGCGGCCAGACGCGCCAGATCCTCGGGGGTGGTGCGCCACCGAAGCTCGGGCAAGAGGGTCGCAAAATGAGGCTCGAGGGGCACGTCCCTGGCAACGTACGAACCGTACTCCCCCATCCGAGCGTCGATATTCTTCGCCGCTTCCTTGAAAGCCCGATACTGCAGGAGCCTCGAGAACAGGAGATCGCGGGCCTCCAGGTCGGCCTCGGACGCGTTGTCCTCCTCGTCAACACTGGGCAGCAAATGCGCGGCCTTCATGTCCAGGAGCGTCGCCGCGACAACCAGGAATTCCGTCGTACGCGACAGATCCGGGGACGCCTTCATAAACGCGATGAACTCGTCGGTCACCTGCGCGAGCGCAACCTCGGTGATATCGAGTTTCTTGCGCGCGATCAGCGACAGCAGAAGATCGAAAGGACCTTCAAAAACCGGGAGCGAGACCGCGAAGAGGTCGAAACTCCCCTGAACCTCGAGGCTGTCAGGCCGCGTCGCCACGGGCGATGACTTCCCGCGCGAGTCGACGGTACGCGTGAGCGCCCGCGTGGTTGGGAGCGTAGGAGATGATCGGCTCGGTGGCCACCGACGCGTCCGGGAACTTGATCGTGCGCCCGATACGCGTATCGAACACGAGGTCGCCGAAGGCCTCCTGCAGGCGCTGGAGGACCTCGCGCGAGTGCAGCGTCCGCGAGTCGACCATCGTGGCGACGATACCGTCGATCTTCAGGCGCGGGTTGATACGATCGCGCACCGTCTCGATGGTCTCGACCAGCAGGGCCACGCCACGCAGCGCGAAGAACTCCGCCTCCACGGGGACGATGACACCGTGAGCTGCCGTCAGAGCATTGACCGCGAGCAGGCCGAGGGAGGGCTGGCAGTCGATGAGGACCACGTCGTAGTCTGCTTCGACATGTCGCAGAACGCGGGCCAGGGCACTCTCGCGGGCGACCTCGTTCACCAGCTGAACCTCGGCCGCGGACAGGTCGATGTTCGCGGGGATGATGTCGAGGTTCTCCGTCGACGTGTGGCAGATCGTCGCCTTGACGTCCGCCTTCGGGTTCATGAGCAGCGTGTAGATCGTCTGCTCCATGTCGAGCGCATTGATCCCCAGACCGACGGAAGCGGCACCCTGCGGGTCGAAGTCCACGATCAGGACGCGACGACCATACTCGGCCAGCGCAGCACCCAGGTTGATGGTGGTCGTCGTCTTGCCGACGCCGCCCTTCTGATTGCACATGGCGATCACGCGGGCGGGACCATGCCCCGACAGCGGCGCGGGCACGGGGAAATCGACCGGCTCTTCGTGCAGGTCGGGCGTCAGCGTAGGGTGCGAGTTCGTGGTCACGTCCCCCATCCTAATTCATCACCGCGCGGATGCGTCGGTGCCACGCGCCCGAGGGTGTGAGAGCGTAAAGACTTCGCGCAGCGCGGCAGCAGTCACCTGCGTGTAGATCTGAGTCGTCGCCACCGACGCGTGCCCGAGAAGCTCCTGCACCTCTCGAACGGACGCACCTCCTTCGAGCAGGTGCGTCGCAAAAGAGTGCCGCAGCGTATGTGGGGACACCCGCTCCCCCAGCTGCGCCGCCTGGGCCGCCCGCCGGATCGCGGTCCATGCGCTCTGCCGCGACAACGCGCCTCCCCGAGAGTTCAGGAAAAACGCGGTGGATCCCCGGCCTCGTGCGGCGAGCGCTGGGCGGGCGCGCACCCGATACGCGTCGAGGGCATCCACGGCGAAAGACCCCACGGGAACGATCCGTTCTTTGCGTCCCTTGCCGAACAGGCGCACGACAGGAACGTCTCCGTCCAGATCGAGGTCGTCGGCACTGAGCGAAACGGCTTCGGAGACCCGGGCCCCCGTCGCGTAGAGCAGCTCGAGGAGGGCGGCGTCGCGCAGGCCGATAGGAGAATCGTCGGCGTGGGCTGCGTCCAGCAGCCGTCCCACTTCGTCGACGGACAGGGCCTTGGGGAGGTGGCGCCCCTGGCGCGGGGCATGCAACTGTGCAGCAGCATCGGTTCCGACAGCCCCCTCGGTCATCGCGTACTTGTGGAGTCCGCGAATAGCCGCCGACGCGCGCGCCACCGACGAGGCAGCGGCCGGAGTTCCCGTGACCCGGCCAGATGCCAGGCGCATCGTGTAATCCTCAATGTCCGAAGCACTGACGTCTTCGACGTTGACCTTCCCTCGGCTCTTCATGTCAAACGCGTAGCGCGTGACGTCGCGGCGATAGTTCGAAACTGTATGCGCAGACGCCCCCTTCTCAACGCGCAGATAGTCCACCCAGTCGCGGACGAGAGCTTCAAGGGATGTCATGGTGACAGGTAAGCGACTGCGCAACAAATGTGCGTGAGCGCTATCGGCAAGCGCACATTTTCGCTAGACTGTGACGCGGTAAACCATTTCCTGCCCCGACGCTGGGGCCCAACAACTGGAGACCAACGTGTCACTTCACTGGGATCACATCGATGACGAAGCGGTCAAGACCGCTAAGCTCCTCGCCGCCGACGCCGTCGAGCAGGCCGGATCGGGCCACCCCGGTACCGCCATCTCGCTCGCCCCCGCCGCCTACCTCCTCTACAACAAGGTCATGAACGTCGACCCGGCGGATCCGCGCTGGATCGGTCGCGACCGCTTCATCCTCTCGGCCGGCCACTCGTCGCTGACCCAGTACGTCCAGCTCTACCTGTCCGGCTTCGGTTTGGAGCTCGACGACATCAAGAAGCTGCGCACCGCCGGCTCCCTGACCCCCGGCCACCCCGAGTACGGGCACACCAAGGGCGTTGAGATCACCACCGGCCCGCTGGGCACCGGCATCGCCTCCGCCGTTGGCTTCGCCATGAACGCCCGCCGCGTCCACGGCCTGCTCGATCCCGAGACCCCCCTCGGCGAGTCCGTCTTCGACCACAACGTCTACGTCATCGCCGGCGACGGCTGCTTCGAGGAAGGCGTCTCCGCCGAGGCCTCTTCCCTCGCCGGTCACCCAGGAGCTGGGCAACATCACCGTCATCTGGGACGACAACCACATCTCCATCGAAGACGACACGTCGATCGCCTTCAACGAGGATGTCCTGGCCCGCTACGAGGCCTACGGCTGGCACGTCCAGCGCGTCGACTGGCTCGGCGAGGACGGATCCTACGAGGAAAACACCTCCGCCCTGAACGATGCCCTCGACGCCGCCAAGGCCGAGACCAAGAAGCCCTCGCTCATCGCGCTGCGCACCATCATCGGATGGCCGACCCCCGGCAAGCAGAACACCGGGCGGCATCCACGGCTCCAAGCTGGGCACAGAGGCCCTCAAGGGCCTGAAGGAAGCCCTGGGCGCCGACCCCGAGAAGATGTTCGACGCCGATAGCGCGATCGTGGACGAGGTCCGCGCCCGCGCCGCCGCCCGCGCCGCCGAGTACCGCAAGGACTGGGACGCCCGCTTCGAGGCGTGGAAGTCCGCTCACCCCGAGCAGGCCGCCCTGCTGGAGCGCCTCCTCGAAGGTCGCCTCCCCGAGGGCTGGGAAGCCGCGCTGCCCACCTTCGAAGAGGGCAAGGCCATCGCGACCCGCGCCGCCTCCGGCCAGGTGCTCAACGCGATCGCCCCCGTCCTGCCCGAGCTGTGGGGCGGCTCCGCCGACCTCGCCGGCTCGAACAACACCTTCCTGAAGGGCGAGCCCTCGTTCCTGCCCGCACACCGTTCCTCCTCGGCCTTCAGCGGCGACGAGTTCGGCCGCAACCTGCACTTCGGCGTGCGCGAGTTCGCGATGGGCGCCGCCCTCAACGGCATCGCCGCCGACGGCTTCACCCGCGCTTACGGCGGCACGTTCTTCGTGTTCTCCGACTTCATGCGCGGCGCTGTGCGCCTCGCCGCCCTCATGGACCTGCCCGTCACCTACGTGTGGACCCACGACTCCATCGGCGTCGGCGAAGACGGCCCGACCCACCAGCCGATCGAGCACCTGGCGTCCTACCGCGCGATCCCGAACTTCGCGGTCGTGCGTCCCGCCGACGCCGCCGAGACCGCCGCGTCCTGGAAGGCCATCCTCGAGCAGTCCCACCCGGCCGCCATCATCCTGTCGCGCCAGAACCTGCCCAACCCCGCACGTGGCGAAGGCACCGGACTGGCCACCACCGAGGACCTGGCGCGCGGCGCCTACGTCCTGGCCGACACCGAGGGCACGCCCGACGTGATCCTGCTGGCCTCCGGCTCCGAGGTCTCCGTCGCCCTCGAGGCACGCGAGGCCCTGGCCGCCGACGGCATCGCCGCCCGCGTCGTCTCCGTGCCCTGCCTCGACTGGTTCGAGGCCCAGGACCGCGAGTACCGCGACTCGGTTCTGCCCCCGTCGGTTCGCGCCCGCGTCTCCGTCGAGGCCGGCATCGCCCTGCCGTGGTACCGCTGGATCGGCGACGCCGGCCGCGCGGTCTCCATCGAGCACTTCGGTGCCTCCGCGCCGGGAGAACTCCTCTTCAAGGAATACGGCATCGATGCGCAGCACGTTGCCGCAGCCGCGAAGGAATCCATCGAAGCCGCTCGTTCGTGACTTTATAGTCAACTGAACTGACAGAGGGCTGCTGGCGCGCGAGGGCGTGCCAGCAGCCCTATTCTCTTACACATGTGTGGGTCCTCGGTCCCGTTCCACTCACCTGCGTGGAGAAGCGTTCGGGCCCCGGCCTCGTCCTGCCCCCCTAGCGAACGGAGCGACCACTCGTGACCAACGAGATTCCCACCCTGCATGATCCCCAGGATCGCAGGCTTCCGCGCATCTCCCCGCCCTGCGGCCTCGTCATCTTCGGCATCACGGGCGACCTTGCGCGCAAGAAGCTCCTTCCCGCCATCTACGACCTCGCTAACCGCGGCCTCCTCCACCCGGCCTTCTCGCTGACCGGCTTTGCGCGCCGCGACTGGAGCCCCCAGGACTTTGAGGAATACGTGCGCGCGTCCATTGAGGCGCACACCCGCACCGGCTTTAACGAGGGCACGTGGAACCAACTGCGCTCGGGCCTGCGCTTCGTCTCGGGCACCTTCGACGATCCCAACGCCTACCGCCAGCTTGCTGACACCGTCGCCGAGCTCGACCACTCGCGCGGCACAGGCGGCAACCACGCGTTCTACCTCTCGATTCCGCCCTCATACTTCCCCGTCGTGGCCAAGCACTGTCCGACACGGGCCTCAACAAGCGTCAGGGCCGCGAATGGCGTCGCGTCATCATCGAGAAGCCTTTCGGCCATGACCTTCAGTCCGCGCAAGAGCTCTCCGACGTGATCTCGCAGATCTTCGACGAGCAGGACGTCTTCCGCATCGACCACTACCTGGGCAAGGAAACCGTCCAGAACATCATGGCGATGCGCTTCGCGAACGCCATGTTCGAACCCCTGTGGAAGGCGAACTACGTCGATTCCGTGCAGATCACGATGGCCGAGGACATCGGCATCGGCACGCGTGCGGGCTACTACGACGGTATCGGAGCGGCGCGCGACATCATCCAGAACCACCTGCTTCAGCTGATGGCGCTGACCGCCATGGAGGAGCCCGTCCACTTCACCCCCGAGGAAATCCGGTCGGAGAAGGAAAAGGTGCTCTCCGCAGTGCGCCTGCCCGAGGACCTCGCCATCGAGACGGCCCGCGGGCAGTACGCCGGCGGCTGGCAGGGCGGCGACCAGGTGCGCGGCTACCTTGAGGAGGACGGCATTCCTGCGGACTCGACCACCGAGACCTTCGCGGCCATCAAGCTCTTCGTGGACACGCGCCGCTGGGCGGGCGTGCCCTTCTACCTGCGCGCTGGCAAGCGCCTCGGCAAGCGCGTCACCGAGATCGCCGTCATCTTCAAGCGCTCGGCCCACGTCCCATTCGGCAACTCCGACCTCAGCGAGTCCGGCCAGAACGCGCTCGTCATCCGCGTCCAGCCGGACGAGGGCCTGACCCTCAAGCTCGGCGCAAAGGTGCCGGGCACGTCGATGCAGGTGCGTGACGTGACCATGGACTTCGCCTACGGCCACGCGTTCACCGAGGACTCACCCGAAGCCTACGAGCGACTCATCCTGGACGCGCTCGTCGGCTCCGCTCCCCTGTTCCCGCACCAGCGCGAGGTCGAGGCCTCGTGGAAGATCCTCGACCCGATCCTGTCCTTCTGGGAGTCCCAGGGTCAGCCTGAGCCCTACGCTCCCGGCACCTGGGGTCCCCAATCCGCGCACGACATGCTGGCCCGCGACGGCCGTTTCTGGAGGCTCCCGTGATCATCACCCTGAAGAACACCACGTCGGCCGAGGTCGCCTCCCGCATCGTGGAGCTGCGCGACGAGCGCGGTGCCGCCGCTCTGAGCCGTGTTCTCACGCTGCTCATCTGCGTGCCCGACCTCATCGACGTCGACAATGCGATCGAGGTCTCCGACGCAGTCTCTCGTGAGCATCCCTGCCGCGTGATCGTCATCGTCGAGCCCGAGTCCACCGAGGGCACGGCGCGCCTAAACGCCCAGATTCGCGTGGGCGACGCCGCGGGCCTGTCCGACATCATCATCCTCGAGCCTCGCGGTGAGGCCGCGTCGAACATCGACTCACTCGTCATGCCGCTGCTTCAGTCGGATACGCCGGTCGTCACGTACTGGCCGGTCGTTCCCCCGCCCAACCCGGGCGCGCACCCGCTTGGTCGCCTCGCGGTCAAGCGCATCACTGATTCGCGCGCGACCGAGTGTCCCATGGACACACTGTCTGCCCTCTCCGCCGTCTATACTCCCGGCGATACGGATCTCGCGTGGGCCGGCGTCACCCTGTGGCGGGCGCTGCTCGCGGCCGTCGCAGAGGACTTCGACCGCCTGCCGACGTCGATCCGCGTCGCGGGCAACGCCACGCACCCCTCGCCCTTCCTCGTGGCCGCGTGGCTGCACCATCAGCTGGGCGTGCCCGTCGAGCGAGTCGTCGATCCCGAGGCCCTCACGATCACGGACATCACGTTCTTCTTCGACGACGACACGACCGTGTCTCTGTCGCGTAGCGCCTCCTCGGCGGTCGCCCGCCTGTCGCGCCCCGGCCTCGAAGATCGCTCCGTGAACCTCGCGCGCCGCTCCGTGCAGGACTCCCTCATGGAGGATCTGCGTCGCATGGATCCGGACGTCTACTACGGCGAGCTCCTCACGGAGGAACTCCCGCGGCTGGCTGCATGCGCTGAGGGAGCGTAACGATGGTGACTGTCCACACGCTTGAGGTCCTGCCTACCGTCGAGGAACTGAACGAGGCCGTGGGCCGTGCGTTCCTCGCTCGTCTGCGCACGCTCGTCGACGAGGCCGACGCCGGTTCTCGCGTCAACCTGGCCATCTCCGGTGGTGCCATTACGACGAGCCTGTTGCCCTCGTTGCTGCCGTCGTCGGGGAGGTCGACTGGTCACGTGTACGCGTGTGGCTGGTTGACGAGCGCTATGTGCCCGCCGACGACGAGGATCGCAACGACGATCAGGCGTGGGAGGGCTTCTTCCGCGCGGCCTCCGGCGTTGAGTTTGTGCGCATGCCGACCTCGGATGTATCCGCGCCCGGCGCGGGTTCTCTCGACGAGGCGACCGCGGCGTTTGCTGACACGTGGCGCAAGCTCATGGGCGAGCGATCCTTCGACATCGCACTGATCGGCATGGGTCCCGACGGGCACATCTGCTCGCTCTTCCCGGGGACGCATCGACATGGACGAGGCCTCCCCCATTCTGGCGATCCGCAATTCTCCCAAGCCGCCACCGCAGCGCATCACGGTGTCGATGCCCGTCATGCGTGCGTGCGGCGAGGTGTGGCTGACGACTGCGGGTGCAGCGAAGGCGGATGCCCTCGGACGAGCCTTCGCAGGTGCGTCGCCGCTTGACCTTCCCGTCGCGGGTATCCTCTCCCCCCAACGCGCGTTTACCTCGACGAGGCGGCTGCCACGGGAATTAAGTTCGCGTAAAAACAGCACCATCACTCTGTGGGGCCGTCTTCTTCATAGAAGCGGCCCCACAGCGGTACCCCCATAAAAATGGCTCCCCACGCGAGCGTGGGGAGCCAAAACTAAGGTCAACTAAGACGGTCAGCCACCATACTTTGCGAGAAGCACGTATCCGATGATGCACGCGACCCAGATGAACAGCGTGCCCTTGGTGATACGGTTCAAGTTACGCTCAGCCACGCCGGAAGATCCGGCCGACGAGGAGATGCCGCCACCGAACATATCCGAAAGACCCCCGCCCTGTCCCTTGTGCATCAGAATGGACAGGGTCAGCAGGATACTGGTCAGGAAGATCAGCACGATTAGCACGTTGTTCAGAATGGTCACGGTCAATCCAGTTTCTATCGCGGGTCGCCCCGACTCGGAGCGCAAACATTTTTAGTTTAACCGAGAATGCCGGTGGGGCCAACCGGCACACCGGTTGGCCCCACCTCGCGTTCGCTCCGACCCGGCTTACGTGGCTGGGAGGAGTAAGCGCGAGAGTTTCTCAGGCGTAGAAGTTCGCCATGGCGGCGAAGGAGTCAGCCTTGAGGGACGCGCCGCCGACGAGACCGCCGTCGATGTCGGGCTGAGCCATGAGCTCCTTGATGTTGCCGGGCTTGGCGGAGCCACCGTAGAGGATGCGGGTGGACTCGGCGGTCTCGGCGCCGAAGTCCTCGGCCAGGGCGGCGCGGATGGCGCCGCACACTTCCTGAGCGTCCTCGGCGGAGGCGGTCTCGCCGGTGCCGATGGCCCAGATGGGCTCGTAGGCGATGACGATCTTGGCGACCTCTTCGGCCTTCCAGCCGGCGAGGGCGGCGCGGATCTGGCCGAGCACGAACTCGACGTAGGTGCCGGCCTTGCGGACCTCGAGGGCCTCGCCGCAGCACAGGATCGGGGTCATGCCAGCGTCGAAGACCTTGCGGGCCTTGGCGCCGACGAGCTCGTCGGACTCGCCGTGGTACTCGCGACGCTCGGAGTGGCCCATGACCACGTAGGAGACGCCGAGCTTGGTCAGCATTTCGGTGGAGATTTCGCCGGTGTAGGCGCCGTTGTCGTGGATCGAGACGTCCTGAGCACCGTACTTGATCTGAAGATCATCGGCATCAACGATGGTCTGGACAGTGCGGATGTCGGTGAACGGCGGGATGACGAGCACCTCGCACTTGGAGTAGTCGTGGCCCGCATCGGACAGGGCCATCGCGAGGCCCTGGACGAGGTGGTTGGCCTCGAGGTGATCGAGGTTCATCTTCCAGTTGCCGGCCATGAGGGGGGTACGTGCCATGAGTCAGTCCTCCAGAACTGCGATACCGGGCAGAACCTTGCCCTCGAGGAGCTCGAGGGAGGCACCGCCGCCAGTGGAAATGTGAGAGAAGGTGTTCTCGTCGAAGCCGAGCAGGCGCACGGCCGCGGCGGAGTCGCCGCCGCCGATCACGGAGAACATGGAGCCCTTGGACAGGGCCTCGGCGACGGCGCGGGTGCCGCCGGAGAATGCGTCAAATTCGAAGACGCCCATGGACCGTTCCAGGCCACGGTCTTCGCGGTAGCCAGCTTGTCGGCGAAGAGCTTCGCGGACTCGGGGCCGATGTCCAGGCCCATCTGGTCGTCGGGGATCGCGTCGACCTTGACGACGGTCGCGGGCGCGTCGGCCGCGAACTCGGGGGCGACGATGACATCGACGGGCAGCACCAGGTCGACGCCACGCTCGGCGGCCTCGGCGATGTAGCCCTTGACGGTGTCGATCTGGTCTTCCTCGAGCAGGGACTTGCCCACCGAGTAGCCCTGTGCGGCCAGGAAGGTAAAGACCATGCCGCCGCCGATGAAGAGCATGTCGGCCTTCTTCAGCAGGTTGGCGATGACGCCGAGCTTGTCGGAGACCTTGGAGCCGCCGAGGACGACGCCGTAGGGGCGCTCGGGGTCACCGGTGACCTTGGACAGGGACTCGATCTCCTTGAGGACGAGCAGGCCGGCGGCCGAAGGCAGCAGCTTGGCGATGTCGTAGACGGAGGCCTGCTTGCGGTGGACGACGCCGAAGCCGTCGGAGACGAAGGCGTCGCCGAGCTTGGCGTACTCGCGGGCGAGCTCTTCGCGCTCCTCGTCAACCTTGGAGGTCTCACGGGGATCGAAACGGACGTTCTCGAGCAGGGCGATCTCGCCATCGCCCAGGGCGGCGACCGTCTCAGCGGCGGAGGGGCCAACAACGTCGGAGGCAAGCGTGACCTTCACGCCGGACAGCTCAGCGAGGCGCTTGGCGACGGGGGCCAGCGAGAAGGCGGGGTCGACCTTGCCCTTGGGGCGGCCGAGGTGAGCCATGATGACGACCTTGGCACCGGCGTCGGTGAGGGTCTTAAGGGTAGGCAGCGCCGCGCGGATACGGCCGTCGTCGGTGATGACGCCGTCCTTGAGCGGAACGTTGAAGTCGGAGCGGACGAGGACGCGCTTGCCGCGCAGGTCGCCCAGAGTGGAGATGGTCCTCACGAGGAGTCCTTTCAATATGAAAGCGGTGGCGATGTACGAGATGCCCGTGCACGAGCGTGCACGGGCATCTCGCTGATCAGCTCATGGCTGGTGTTTCAGCTGTGTGCTCAGGCGAGCTTGGAGCCGACGAGGGCGGTGAGGCGAACGAGAGCGTTCGAGTAGCCCACTCGTTGTCGTACCAGGACAGGACCTTGACGAGGTTGCCGATGACCTTGGTCTCGGTGGCGTCGAAGATCGAGGTGTGCGGGTCGCCCACGATGTCGGAGGAGACGATCGGATCCTCGGTGTACTCGAGAACACCCTTGAGCTCACCCTCAGCGGCGGCCTTCACGGCAGCCTTGACGGCCTCGACGGAGACCTCCTTCTTCGCGATGAAGGTGAGGTCGGTCAGGGAGCCGGTCGGGGTGGGGACGCGTACGGCGAGGCCGTCGAACTTGCCCTCGAGCTCGGGCAGGACCAGGGCGACAGCCTGGGCAGCACCGGTCTTGGTGGGGATCATGTTCAGGGCCGCGGCGCGGGCGCGACGCAGATCCGAGTGGGGGGCGTCGAGGACGCGCTGGTCACCCGTGTAGGAGTGGATGGTGGTCATGATGCCGCGCTCGATGCCGAAGTTCTCCTCGAGAACCTTGGCCAGGGGGGCGAGGCAGTTGGTCGTGCAGGAGGCGTTCGACACGATGTTCATCGTGGCGCCGTCGTACTTGTCCTCGTTCACGCCCATGACGAAGGTGCCGTCGACGTTCTTCGCGGGAGCGGAGATGACGACCTTCTTGGCGCCAGCGTCCAGGTGAGCCTTGGCCTTCTCGCCGTCGGTGAAGAAGCCCGTGGACTCAACGACAACCTCAACGCCGAGCTCGCCCCAAGGCAGGTCGGCGGGGTTACGCTGTGCGAGCACCTTGATGTGCTTGCCGTTGACGACGATGCCCTCGTCATCGTAGGACACCTCACCCTGGAAGCGACCCGTGATCGAGTCGTACTTCAGCAGGTGAGCAAGGGTCTTGTTGTCGGTCAGGTCGTTAACGGCGACGATCTCGATATCCGCGCCCTGCTCGAGAGCGGCGCGGAAGAAGTTACGGCCGATGCGGCCGAAGCCGTTGATGCCAACGCGGGTGGTCACTATGGTTCCTCCTGCTCGTGCCCCTCACAGGGCACGGTTTTCGATGCAACCGGGCGTGCGGGTTGCCAGCCCGGCCCGCAGATGTCTGCGGTTCCAGCAGTTCCTAATCTACACCCAAAAGCGGACTCAGTCACAATCCAATTTGAAAATTTGCACGTGGGGTAATTCTCGTTTGGATTGAGACGAAGCGGCAGGAATGAGGGACCTCAGTCCTCCTCGAGCATGTCGAGGGTGAGCGCAGATTCCGTATCCGGGATGCCGCGTTCGTGCGCGACCTTATCGGCGAGAGCCAGGAGGCGGCGGATACGACCGGCGACGGCATCCTTGGTCAGGGGCGGATTAGTGTGCTTGCCGAGCTCCTCGAGGGAGGCCTGCTTGTACTGCAGGCGCAGGGTGCCGGCCTCGAGCAGGTGGGCGGGTACGTCGTCCCCGAGAATCTCGAAGGCACGTTCGACGCGAGCACCCGCGGCGACGGCCGCGCGGGCGGAGCGACGCAGGTTCGCGTCGTCAAAGTTGGCCAGTCGGTTGGCGCTCCCTCGGGCCTCGCGGCGCTCGCGCCGCTCCTGCCATGCCTCGAAGGTCTGGGGGGCACCCATAGCGGAGATGAGCGTGCCGATCGCGTCCGAATCGCGGACGGAGACGCGGTCGGTGCCGCGAACTTCCTTGGAGCGGGCGGCCGCACCGAGCTTACGCGCGCAGCCGACCATCGCGAGGGCGACCTCGGGGCCGGGGCACGTGATCTCCAGCGAAGAAGACCGTCCGGGTTCCATGAGGGAGCCGCGCGCAAGGAAGGCGCCGCGCCAGATTGCCGCGGCCTCGGCGGTCCCGGAGGCGACGAGCACGGGCGGCAGGCCGCGAACGGGGCGCCGCAGGGAGTCGACGAGGCCCGTGAGGCGCGCGAGCTCGTCAGCCTTGTGGACCACGCGCACGACGTAGCGCTTGCCGCGGCGCAGAGAAGAACCGGACACCACGACGACGGAGGATTCGGCGTTATACAGCGCCTGCAGGTAGGTGCGCAGGCGACGCGCGGCCACGGGAGAGTCAAGCTCGGCCTCAACGAGAATACGCCCGCCCACGAGGTGCAGGCCTCCCGCGAAACGCAGCGTCGCGCTCACTTCGGCGGCTACCTCAGACGGCGTCGTAACGACGGCGCGCGCCAGCTCGTCCTTCATGTCAGATGTCAGGGACACGGCTTCTCCAGAAATGTGATGTCGTTTGTCAGCAGGCAACAGGTTCTAAGGTAACCACGTTTCGGGCTGTCCGACCTCACCAAGGAAGCCGTCAAATGCGTCACGCAGCGCCGCGGCGAGGCGCAGTGGGTCGTGGTGCGGGGCTCCATCACCCGTGCGAACCTGCCGCAGGAGAACGCGCGCGCCGAGTTCTTCGGCTGCCACGATCAGGTCATCGATATCATCGCAAGCCGTCGGATCCGCGACAACGACGTCGAGCTTGAGCATCGGTGCGTACTCGCGGAGAACGCGCACGTGGTCGGCGGTCGACATCAGGTCGGTTTCGCCGCGCTGGCGCGCCAGGTTAAGCACGAGCGCGCGGTGGGCATCGGTCGTAGCGAGGGCGCGATTAATGTCCGGCACCAGGAGATGCGGGATCACGGAGGTGTACCAGGAGCCGGGTCCGAGGACCACCCAGTCGGCCTCGGAGATCGCCGCGGTGACCGCGGCGGGAACCTCGGGGGCCTCGGGCGTGATGCGCACGTGCTCGACGGTGCCGGGAGCGACGGCGACCTTGGACTGGCCGGACACGACGTAGCGGCGACCACCGTCGTTCATATCCGCCTCGATGTCGATCGGCGTCGACGACATGGGCAGGACGCGCCCCTGTGCGCCGAGGAGGCGACCGACCCAGTCGAGGCCTTCGACCGGATCGTCGAGGAGCTGCCACAGGCCGGAAATCAGCAGGTTGCCGAGCGCGTGCCCATTGAGGGGACCACTCGTATCCAGGCGCAGCTGCATGACGTCGCGCCACGTCAGGCCCCACTCGGATTCCTCGCAGAGAGAGGCCAGCGCCATGCGCAGGTCGCCGGGAGGCAGGATTGGCATCTCCTGGCGCAGTCGGCCGGAGCTACCTCCGTCGTCGGCGACAGTCACAACCGCCGTCAGCGCGCGCGTAATGTGGCGCAGCGCCCGCAGAGTCGCGGACAGTCCGTGTCCGCCGCCGAGGGCGACGATGTTCTGGCCGGATTCTCCACGTTGAACCCAACCGGCTGCATCAAGATAGGCATCAGTCTCTCCCAATGTCACGGTGCATCACGCGAACCGTGTATCCGTGTGAGCGCAGGCGTTGCGCGATTGCCTCAGAGCACGCGACAGAGCGGTGCTTTCCACCCGTGCATCCGACGGCAATCGTGACGAACGGCTTCAATTCTGCCAGATAGCCGCTGAGCATGGGGGCGAGAAGGTCGGCATATCCGAGGGCAAAATCGCGCGCACCCGGCTGGGAGAGCACGTAGTCGGCTACGGCCTGGTCCTTACCCGTGAGGTGGCGCAGCTCGTCCACCCAGTACGGGTTCTTCAGAAAGCGCACGTCAACGACATGATCGGCGTCGAGTGGCAGGCCGTGCTTGAAGCCAAAGGATTCGACGGTCACCTGCAGGGGACGCTCCTCCCCCGCCACGATGTCACGGATGCGCCTCGTCAGATCGTGGACGCTCATCGTGGAGGTGTCGATGACCTCGTCGGCCGCGCGACGAAGGGGCGCGAGCAGGCGCATCTCGGCCTTGATGCCGTCCATGAGGGTACCGGCGCCCTGGAGGGGATGCGGGCGGCGGTTGGACTCGTAGCGTCGCACCAACGTCTCGGGACTGGCCTCGAGGAAGATGATGCGGTAGACGATGCCCGCGCCCTTGAGCTGTTCGAGAGTCGCATCGAGCGTACGGAAGAAGGTACGCGAGCGCACATCCACACCAACGGCGAGGCGGTGCACGCCCGCAGCCGGATCGTTCGACATCATGCCGACGAGGGCGGGCAGCATCGTCGGCGGCAGGTTGTCGACGACGTACCAGTCGAGGTCTTCGAGCGCGCGGGCAGCGCCGGTGCGGCCCGCCCCGGAGTAGCCGGTGATGATGAGCACCTCGTTGGAGGCGCGCGGCTCGTACTTGACGCGCATCATGTCACGCACGGCGATGCCCTCGGGGACCGTGGGAGGGTTCTCCTCGTTGATTGCCGAGGCCTGGGCCTCGGCCGCGTCGTGTGCGTCCGTGGGTGTGTGGTCGGGCATGGCGTCCTCCTGGACGGGTCGGCTGGTCGGGTGATAGGAGCTGTTAGGCGGAAGGCTCGGGAGCTTCGTCGATCGTGATTCCGGCGGCGGCGCGCCTGGCGATGACTCGCGCTTCCTTCGGCGTGCTCGCGGTAGCGGCGACGACGCCGACGCGCCTTCCTCCGCGACTCACGGGCTTGCCGAAAAGACGCACGATGTCGGCGGATTCGAGGGCGCGAGCGACGCCGTTGTACACGGGAGCATCGACGGCACTCGTCGACTTGATGACCGCCGAGGCGCCCGGCGTTGAGAGCGCCGCCGACACGGGCAGACCGAGGATCGCGCGGGCGTGGAGTTCAAACTCGGACTGGGCTTGGGTCACCATCGTGACCATGCCGGTGTCGTGGGGGCGAGGCGACAGCTCGGAGAACCAGACCTCGTCGCCACGCACGAAGAACTCGACGCCGAAGATGCCGAGGCACGGCCCGTTTCCGGCCTCGGCCAGAGCGTCGGTCACGGCCTTGGCCATCTGTCGCGCACCCGCGAGGGCGGCCTCGCTCATGGCCATGGGCTGCCAGGATTCGACGTAGTCGCCGCCCTCCTGCCGGTGTCCGATGGGCGCGCAGAAGCTCGTCGTGACGACGCCTGAGGCGCCGTCCCACGAGCGCACGGTCAGCAGCGTGATCTCGTAGTCGAAGTCAACGCCTTCTTCAACGATGACGACGCCGGTCGTGGCGCGGGCGTCCTCTTCAGCGTGGGCCCAGGCGGAGGCGGCCTGCTCGGGTCCCGTCACGCGGGACTGGCCGTGCCCCGAGGAGGACATCGTGGGCTTGACAAACGCGGGGTAGCCGACCTCGTCCAGGGCTGCGGCCAACTCGGCCTCGCTGCGCGCGAAGCGGAAAGCCGACGTGCGCACGCCGGGCAGGGACGCGGCAAGGTTGCGGATCCGCTGACGGTCCATCGTCGCCTGGACAGCAAAGGCGTTGGGCACGACGCGCACGCCGCGCTCTTCATAGGCACTCAAGCAATCTGTGGCGATGGCCTCGACCTCGGGGACGATGAGGTCGACGTCCACGGCATCAAGGACCTCACGCAGGGCGACCGGATCACTCATGTCAAAGACGCGGAACTCATCCGCCACCTGCATGGCGGGAGCGCCCTCGTAGGAGTCGCAGGCGATCACCGTGCATCCGTAGCGTTGCAGGGCGATCACGACTTCCTTACCGAGTTCGCCCGATCCCAGCAGCAGCACACGTACCGGCAGTGGCACGGGAAGCGTCGTTGTCATGGTGTGTCCTCCCTCGACGATGTCGCTAGCCTATCGCGGATCGTGCGCGCAAGGCCGAGTCCCACGCCCTTGACCTCGGCGATCTCCTCAACGGAAGACTCCCGAATCCGCTTGACGGAGCCAAAATGCTTGAGCAGCGCGGCCTGGCGCGTGGGTCCAAGCCCTGGGATAGAGTCGAGGACCGAACGGCGCTGGGCCTTCGACCGGCGCTTGCGGTGCTTCGTGATCGCGAAGCGGTGGGACTCGTCGCGCAGGTACTGCAGGAGGTAGAGAGCCTCCGACGTGCGGGGAAGGATGAGCGGGAAGTCGTCGCCGGGGATCCACACCTCTTCGAGGCGCTTTGCCAGGCCTACGACGGGCACGTCCGCACCCACCGTGTCCAGGGCGGCGCGGGCGGCATTCACCTGGGGCAGGCCGCCGTCCACGACGACCAGGTCGGGCCGGTAGGAGAAACGCTTGGGGCGTCCCGTCATCGCGTCGATCGGGCCGGAAGCGTAGGCGACGCCGTCCTCGTCCTCACCGTCGACACCGGCCTCCTCGGCGAGCAGCCGCGAGAAGCGGCGCGTGAGAACCTCGTTCATCGCGCTCGTGTCGTCGGGAGTGCCGTTTCCGTCCTCGCCGCGGATGTTGTAGGTACGGTACGCGTCCTTGCGCGGCATACCGTCCTCGAACACCACCATCGAGGCGACCTGGTTCTCCCCACCCGTGTGCGAGACGTCGTAGCACTCGATGCGCAGGGGCGCGCCGGGCAGATCGAGGGTTCTCGGCCAGCTGCTCGAGTGCCTTCGAGCGCGCCGTAATGTCGCCCGCGCGCTTCGTGCGGTGCAGCGCGAGCGCCCTGGCGGGCGTTCTCCGTGACCGTCTCCATGATCTGGGCCTTTCGGCCCGCGCTTGGGCACGTGCACCGACACGGACGCGCCGCGGACCTCGGCCAACCAGCGTGCGATGGTCTCCTTCTCCGACGGCTCGACGGAGACGAGCACCTCTCGAGGGATCGCCGAGGTCGGCGTGTGGGCGACGTCGTCCACGCTGACGGCCGCAACCTTGGCAGCATTCCCAGCCCCAGCCTCGTCCGGAGACGCCGACGAATACACCTGCTCGAGGAGGCGAGTCATGAGCGCCGCGTCGTCCGCGCCGTCCACGCGCTCGATCACCCAGCCGCGCGTGCCCCGGATGCGTCCGCCGCGCACATGGAAAACGTGGACCGCAGCGTCCAGGTCGTCGCTGACGAGCGAAAACACGTCCGCGTCCGAGCCATCGTCGAGCACGACCGCATTGCGCTCCAGCACCGTACGCAGAGCCTTGACATCGTCGCGCAGCTTCGCCGCGCGCTCGAAGTTAAGCGCCATGGAGGCCTGACGCATCTGCTCCTCCAGCTCACGGATCACCGGGCCCGTGCGCCCCTCCATAAACTGGCACAGGCCCTCGGCGAGTTCGCGATGCTCCTCCATAGAAATGCGCCCGACGCACGGGGCGGCACACTTGTCGATGTAACCGAGCAGGCACGGACGTCCCTGCGCCTTCGCGCGCTGAAACACACCCGCCGAACACGAGCGCATCGGGAAAACGCGCAGCAGCTGATCGATCGTCTCGCGAATCGCCCACACCTGCGTGTAGGGGCCGAAGTAGCGCGACCCCGCCCGCTTGCGCTCGCGCGTCACCTGCACACGAGGGAAGCGCTCCCCCATCGACACCGCCAGGTAGGGATAGGACTTATCGTCCTTAAACATGACGTTGAGCGCGGATTGAATTCCTTAATCCACGTGAACTCCAGCGTCAGGGCCTCGACCTCGGAACGCACGACGGTCCACTGCACGGCGCTCGCGGTCGTCACCATCTGCTGGGTGCGCGGGTGCAGGTTCGCCAGGTCCTGGAAGTAGTTGGTGAGGCGATTACGCAGATTTTTGGCCTTGCCGACGTAGATGACGCGGCCGCTGCGGGTCTGAGAATCGGTAGACGCCCGGCGAAGTCGGTATGTCTCCCGTGCGGGGTCGGTACGTCGAAGGATCTGCCACGCTCCCAGGGTACGAGGCCGGGGCTGGGAGCGCCCGGCACCCACCTCGGGCGTGCTCTATGTCATGAAACATTTGAATAATGAAACCAATACGCGCAGGCGGCACCTGTAGGCATATACTGGACTTGGTTACGAATTGACCGATTCTTGACCTTTGAGTACAGCTCTCCCACAAAGAAGGACGTTCATGTTCACCTCCACCCAAGAGGTCGCAGACTTTATCTCCGAGCAGAACATTGAACTCGTCGACGTGCGCTTCTGCGACGTCCCCGGTGTTCAGCAGCACTTTACGATCCCCGTGAGCGAGTTCCTGGACGCCGCCTTGTCGGACGGCCTCATGTTCGACGGCTCCTCGGTGCGCGGATTCACCGCCATCCACGAGTCCGACATGAAGCTCATCCCGGACATCTCCTCCGCGTTCGTGGACCCGTTCCGCGATCGCAAAACCCTGGTCGTGAACTTCTCGATCGTCGACCCCTTCACCGACGAGCCTTTCTCGCGCGACCCGCGCCAGGTGGCCGCCAAGGCCGAGGCGTACCTGCGCTCGACCGGCATCGCGGACGAGTGCTTCATCGGCGCCGAGGCCGAGTTCTACCTCTTCGACGACGTGCGCTACCAGGTCACCCCGCACAACACCTTCTTCTCCGTCGACTCGCCCGAGGCGTACTGGAACACCGGCCGCGCCGAAGATGGCGGCAACATGGGATACAAGGTGCCCGTCAAGGGCGGCTACTTCCCCGTCTCCCCCCGCCGACAAGTACGCGGACGTCCGTGACGAGATGAGCCGACTCCTCGAGGAGGTCGGCCTGACGATCGAGCGCGCCCACCACGAGGTCGGCTCGGGTGGCCAGCAGGAGATCAACTACCGCTTCGCGACGCTGCAGACCGCGGCCGACGACATGATGAAGTTCAAGTACGTCATCAAGAACTCCGCTCTTGAATTCGGCCACTCCGCGACCTTCATGCCCAAGCCCCTCTTCGGCGACAACGGTTCGGGCATGCACACGCACATGTCGCTGTGGAAGAACGGCGAGCCCCTGTTCTACGACGAGCGCGGCTACGGCTCCCTGTCCGACACTGCTCGCTGGTTCATCGGCGGCCTGCTCGAGCACGCGCCCGCGCTCCTCGCCTTCACGAACCCGTCAGTGAACTCCTTCCGACGCCTGGTTCCCGGCTTCGAGGCCCCGATCAACCTCGTGTACTCCGCACGCAACCGCTCCGCGTGCATCCGCATTCCCGTGACGGGCACGTCGCCCAAGGCCAAGCGCGTGGAGTACCGTGTGCCGGACCCGAGCGCGAACCCCTACCTGGCATTCTCCGCGTGCCTCATGGCGGGCATCGATGGCATCAAGCGCCGCATCGAGCCGGCTGCGCCGATCGACAAGGACCTCTACGAGCTGCCCCCGGCCGAATACCAGGACATCGCGAAGCTGCCCAGCTCGCTCGAGGCGGCCCTCGACGCGCTGCGCGAGGACCACGAGTTCCTCACCGAGGGCGACGTCTTCACGCAGGACCTCATCGACACGTGGCTCGACTACAAGGAGACCAACGAGGTCGCCCCGATGCGCGCCTACCCGCATCCCTACGAGTACCAGATGTACTACGACCTGTGATCTAATCGTCACTCAGTGGCCCCTGCCCCAATTATGGGGCGGGGGCCGCGCCACAACCAGTAGACTCACATCGAACCTGTTGTTCAGTCTTTGAACCGACATTCCGGAGGACACGATGAAGCGCATGCGCGATGGCTCGTACACGATCAAGCCGACGTACAAGGTCGGCGAACACGACATCGTTCCCGACATGCTGGCCAAGCGCGCCCTCCTACACCCCGACCAGGTGGCGGTCGAGCAGCGCTCCTCCGTCGGCTCCACGCGCTCCCTGACCACTGCTGAGCTCCAGCGTCAGGTCGAGTACACCGCCTGCGGCCTCATCGGCCTCGGCGTGCAGGCGGGCGACGCAGTCGCGATCCTGGCCCCGACCTCGTACGAGTGGCTCCTCCTGGACCTCGCACTGCTCTCAATCGGCGCGATCACCGTCCCGATCTACGAGTCCGACTCCGCCGCCCAGATCGAGCACATCCTCACCGACGCGCACGTGACCCGCGTCTTCACGGCCACCACCCAGCAGGCCGAGCTCGTGCACTCCGTGGCTCCCGAGTACACCGTGGCGGTCGACTCCTTCGACCGCGGTGCCCAGCGCATGATCGCCCGCGCCGCCACCGGCATCACCATCGAGAACGTCAATCAGCGCCGTGCGACCATCTCCTCCTCGGACATCGCCACCATCATCTACACCTCCGGCACGACCGGAAACCCGAAGGGCGTGGCCCTGACGCACGCAAACTTCGTGGCCACCGCGCAGGGCGCCCGGCAGGTCCTCGGTGAGGTCATCGACTCCCCCCGAGACCCGCCTGCTGCTCTTCCTGCCGGTCGCCCACGTGCTCGCTCGCCTCGTCATGCACGTGATCCTGTCGGGCCAGGGCGTCCTCGGCTTCTCCCCCAGCATCAAAAACCTGCTGCCCGACATCCAGGCATTCAAGCCCTCCGTGCTCCTCGTTGTGCCCCGCGTCCTCGAAAAGGTCTACAACGCGGCCTCCTCCAAGGCGGGCGGCGGCATCAAGGGCCGCATGTTCGCGTGGAGCGCCAAGCAGGCGCGCACCTTCTCCGTGGCCTCCGAGAAGACCTTCGGCCCCGGCCTGTTCAAGAAGATGCGTCACGGCATCGCCGACGCGCTCGTCCTCAAGAAGATCCGCTCGGTCCTGGGCCCCAACCTGCGCTACATCGTCTCCGGCGGTGCACCCCTAGCCACCGACCTCGCCCACTTCTACGCCGGCATGGGCATCACCCTCATCCAGGGCTACGGCCTGTCCGAGACCACCGGCCCGATCTCCGTCCAGCACATCGGCAAGAACCCCGTCGGCGGCGTCGGCCTGCCCCTGCCCGGCAACTTCATCAAGATCGCCAAGGACGGCGAAATCCTGGTGCGCGGCCAGTCCGTCATGCCCGGCTACTACCACCTGCCCGAGCAGACCGCCGAGGTCATGCCCGACGGCAAGTGGTTCCACACGGGTGACCTGGGCTCGATCGACCGCAAGGGCCAGCTGACCATCACGGGCCGTAAGAAGGAACTCATCGTCACCGCGGGCGGCAAGAACGTCTCCCCCGAAGTCCTCGAGGATTCCCTGGCCACGCACCCGCTCATCGCCAACGTCATCGTGGTCGGCGACCAGCGCCCCTACGTCGGCGCGCTCTTCACCCTCGACGCAGACATGCTCCCCGACTGGCTGGCCAAGCACGGCCTGCCGCAGTGCTCACCCACCGAGGCCGCCGAGCTGCCCGCCGTCCGCGAGTCTCTCGAGAAGGCCGTCGAGCGCGCCAACAAGGCCGTCTCCCGCGCCGAGTCGATCCGTAAGTTCCGCATCATCGACGCCACCTTTACGGTCGCGAATGGCTACGTCACACCGTCGATGAAGCTGCGCCGCCGCAAGGTCATCACCGACTACGCCCATGAGATCGACGCCCTGTACGGCGGCCCGGTCTCCGCCGAGGCGCCCAAGAAGCGCGGGCTTTTCGGCCGCGGCAAGAAGAACTGATCCCACCACGCACGGCGCACAGCGCCCACCCCACGAAAGGACCGCAATGACGGTACGCAGGCTCGCCGACGGCTCTTGGGAGTCGATCGCAACGCGAGAAGCCACCGAGGACATGAACCTGCCGAAGATGCTCCACCAGCGCGTGGCGTCTCACCCCGGGCAGGTCGCAATCGAGCGCCGCTCCAACGTCGGCGCGTGGCGCCCGGTCACGATGGAGACCTTCCTGGGTGAAGCCGACTCGATCGCGCGTGGCCTCATCGGCATCGGGCTCGAGGCCGGCGACCATCTGGCGATCCTGGCCCCCACCTCCTACGAGTGGGCGCTCATCGACGTGGCCGCGCTGTCCTGCGGTGCCATCACCGTGCCCATCTACGAGACGGACTCGGCCTCGCAGATCGCGCACATCCTGGCCGACGCCGACGTGCGTATCGTCATTACGGCCACCACGCAGCAGGCCGAGCTGGTCGAATCCGTGCGCACCGAGGGTGTGCGCCATATCCTCTCCCTGGACCGGGGTGCCGAGCGCGTCCTGTCGGGCGCCGCTCAGGGCGTGAGCGTCGAGCAGGTCCGAGAGCGCACCAACGCCGTCAAGCTGGGCGACGAGGCGACGGTCATCTACACCTCCGGCACGACCGGAATGCCCAAGGGCGTCGTGCTCACCCACGGCAACTTCATCGCGCCGATGCTGCAGGCCTACGACTTCCTTCCGCTCCTCATCAACGACCCGAAGTCGCGCTCTCTGCTCTTCCTGCCGGTCGCCCATGTGCTCGCGCGTTTCGTCATGTACTGCCTGCTCGCGGGCCAGGGCGTCACCGCCTTCTCCCCCGACACGCGCAACCTGGTCAACGACATCGCGACCTTCAAGCCGACGATGCTCCTCGTGGTCCCGCGCGTCATGGAGAAGGTCTACAACGCCGCGGCCGCGAAGGCCGGCGGCGGCATGAAGGGCCGCATGTTCGCGTGGGCCGCCAAGCAGGCACGCGCCCTGTCCAAGGCCTCCGCCTACGTCGACTCTCCCCTGCCTGAGTCCGCCGTGGCTGGTCCCGGCCCCGATACGACGCCCATCCCCGACGCCTCGGCGATGCCTTCCCCCGGCCCGTCGACCGCGCTCAAGCTGCGCGGACGCGTCGCCGACGCGCTCGTCCTGTCGAAGGTCCGCGCGATCCTCGGCCCGAACCTGCACACGATCATCTCGGGTGGCGCTCCCCTGGCCCTTGATCTCGCAAACTTCTATCGCGGCCTGGGCATCACGCTCCTCCAGGGCTACGGACTGTCCGAGACGACCGGCCCGATCTCCGTGGAGACGCCGCAGGACTTCCCGCCGGACTCGGTGGGCTTCCCCTGGCCCGGTAACCGCATGAAGATAGCTCCCGACGGCGAGCTCCTCGTCCAGGGCATCTCGGTGTCGAAGGGCTACCACAACCTGCCCGAGGCCACGGCCGAGGCCTACGTGGACGGCTGGTTCAAGACCGGCGACCTCGCTTCCATCGACGATCGCGGCCACCTGCGCATCACGGGCCGCAAGAAGGAACTTATCGTCACCGCGGGCGGCAAGAACGTCTCCCCCCGAGGTCCTCGAGGAGTCCCTGTCGACGCACCCGCTCATCGCGAACATTATCGTGGTCGGCGACAACCGTCCCTACATCGGCGCGCTCATCGCTCTGGACACGGAGATGCTGCCCGAGTGGCTCTCAACCCACGGCCTGCCCGTTGTCGATGCTGCGCAGGCCGCGAACCTGCCCGAGGTGCGCGACTCGCTGGAGAAGGCGATCGCCCGCGCCAACCAGGCGGTCTCTCGCGCCGAGTCGATCCGCCGCTACCGCATCGTCAACGCGGCCTTCACCGTGGAGAACGGCTACATGACGCCCTCCCTCAAGCTCAAGCGCCGCCGCGTCCTGGCCGACTACGCCGACGAGGTAGACGCCCTCTACGCGTCGGGCGAGGCCTCGAAGAACCAGGAGTAACCCCACGCCCCGCGCGGACTCTCCGTAGACGCGAAGCGGCCCCGGCCTCGTTCAACGACGAGGTCGGGGCCGCATGGTACGTCTCGGAGCGACTATTCGTCGGCCGTGTTGCGTCCCACGACAAAAGCCGCAAAGAGCGCAAGAAGGAAGATGACTCCGATGACCGGCATCGGGATCCAATAGAGCATCCGTCGCGAGATTTCCATAGCCGCCGACGCGACCACGCCGATCATAAGGAACGTGTGGAACGCACGCGCCCACACGAAGCCGCCTGATTCAGCGCTCCACAAGGACACGAGTGTCATGATCAGGAACACGACCGCGACCGCATAGATTGCGATGACCGTCCCCAGCTGCCACGTGTGGCGAGCCTCCGCATGAGCCAGAACGCTCAGGCACAGGTTGCCAAGGCCGGCGACGAAGCCGCAGCCCAGCCCGTAGACGCGGCTTCGCCCCGCTGCATGCGCAACGAGTGCCTTCAAGACGAGGCCGCCAGACACCACCATGAGCGCCACGACGATGAGGTGGACCCACGCGGGCCAGAAGTGAGAGAAGCCGTAGAGGCCGTACATCGGATTCATGAGATCCATACTAACCATTACTTCCGTGAAGCCGCGGCATCTCGCGTGGCTTCCTTCGCCAGGACCTCGGCGAGGTACTGGCCGGTAAAGGATTCCTCTACCTTCGCAACCTCCTCGGGCGTTCCCTGCGCGACGACCGTACCGCCGCCGGCGCCGCCCTCGGGACCCATGTCGATGATCCAGTCGGCGCTCTTAATGACGTCCAGGTTGTGCTCGATGACAATGACGGTATTGCCCTTATCAGCGAGCGACTGCAGGACCAGGAGCAGCTTGCGGATGTCTTCGGAGTGCAGGCCGGTCGTGGGCTCGTCGAGCACGTAGACCGTGCGGCCAGTCGAGCGTCGCTGCAGCTCGGAGGCCAGCTTCACGCGCTGTGCCTCGCCGCCCGACAGAGTCGTCGCACTCTGGCCGAGGCGCACGTATCCCAGGCCCACCTCGACGAGCGTGTTGAGGTGGCGGGCGATGCGCGAGATCGGCGCGAAGAACTGCGCGGCCTCGGCGATCGGCATGTCGAGCACGTCGGCGACAGTCTTGCCCTTGTACTCAACCTCGAGGGTCTCGCGGTTGTAGCGCGCACCGTGGCAGACCTCGCAGGGCACGTACACGTCGGGCAGGAAGTTCATCTCGATCTTCAGGGTGCCGTCACCCTTGCAAGACTCGCAGCGTCCACCCTTGACGTTGAAGGAGAAGCGTCCCGGGCCGTAGCCGCGCACCTTCGCCTCCTGCGTCTCGGCGAAAAGCTTGCGGATTTGGTCCCACACGCCCGTGTACGTCGCCGGGTTCGAGCGCGGCGTCCGGCCAATCGGGCTCTGGTCCACGTGCACGACCTTGTCGAGCTGTTCGATGCCCGTAATCGTGCGGTGACGGCCCGGCACCATGCGCGCGCCGTTGAGGCGCGAGGCCAGGGTGCGATACAGGATGCCGTTGACCAGCGTCGACTTACCCGAACCGGACACGCCGGTGACGGCAGTGAACACGCCGAGCGGGAAGGACACGTCAACGTTCTTCAGGTTGTTTTCGCGCGCGCCCTTGACGGTGACCACGCGCTTCTTGTCGATCGGGCGGCGGGTCGGAGGCAGGACGATGCGGCGCTTGCCCGACAGGTACTGGCCCGTCAGCGACTTGCGGTTTGTCAGCAGCTCCGACAGCGGGCCCGAGTGCACGACCCAGCCGCCGGTTTCTCCCGCACCCGGGCCGATGTCGACGATCCAGTCGGCGGCCTCCATCGTCTCCTCGTCGTGCTCGACGACGATGAGCGTGTTGCCCAGGTCCCTCAGGCGCTCGAGGGTGGCGATGAGCTTGCGGTTGTCACGCTGGTGCAGGCCGATCGAGGGCTCGTCGAGGACGTAGAGGACGCCGACGAGGCCCGAACCGATCTGCGTGGCCAGGCGGATACGCTGCGCCTCGCCGCCCGAAAGGGTTCCGGCACCGCGCGACAGCGTCAGGTAGGTGAGGCCGACGTCGACGAGGAAGGCCAGGCGAGCCTCAATCTCGGTGAGGATGGGCGCGGCGATCGAGCGGGCGCGCTGCTCAAGCTCGACGTCCGCGAGGAACGCGCGAGCGTCCGCGATCGACATGTCGGAGAGCTCCGCGATCGACTTGTCGCCGATGCGCACGGCCAGAACCTCGGGCTTGAGGCGCGCGCCGTGGCATGTCGGGCACGGAATCTCGCGCATGTAAGAGTCGAGCTTTTCGGACACTGCCGCGGACTCGGTCTCCTCGCGCTTGCGCTCAATGTAGTTGACGGCGCCTTCGAAGCCCGTCGAGTAGGAGCGTTCGCGACCCCAGCGGTTGCGGAACTTGACGGTGACCTCGTAGTCCTTGCCGTACAGGATCGCGTCCTTGACCTTCTTCGGCAGGGACTTCCACGGGGTCCCCATCGCAAATCCAAGTTCCTTGGAGAGGGATTCGAGGAGCTTCTTGTGGTATTTGAAGTTCGAGTTCCAGGGGATGACCGCGCCGTCGGCAAGGGAGAGCTCCTCGTCGGGGACGACCAGCTCGGGGTCGACCTCGAGACGGAAGCCGAGGCCCGCGCAGTCGGGGCACGCGCCGTAAGGGGCGTTGAAGGAGAAGGTGCGCGGCTCAATCTCGTCGAGCGTCAGCGGGTGGTCGTTGGGGCACGCGCGCTTTTCGGAGAAGCGGCGGCGGCGATCGGGATCGTCAGCGTCCAGGTCGACGCAGTCGATGACGACGAGGCCGTCGGAGAGGCGCAGGGCGGTTTCAACGGAGTCGGTGAGGCGCTGGCGCATGCCCTCGCGCACGACGAGGCGGTCGACGACAACCTCAATGGTGTGCTTGAGCTTCTTCTCCAGCTTGGGGGCGTTTTCGAGGCGCACCATTTCATCGTCGATGATCGCGCGGGTATAGCCCTCGGAGCGCAGCTCGTCGATGAGGTCCTGGTACTCGCCCTTACGGCCGCGCACGACCGGGGAGAGCACCTGGAAGCGCGTGCCCTCATCCATCGTGCGAACTCGGTCGACGATCTGCTGCGGAGTCTGGGCCTGGATGCGGGCACCACACTCGGGGCAGTGCGCCACACCCGCGCGCGCGTAGAGCAGACGCAGGTAGTCGTGGATCTCCGTGATCGTGCCAACGGTCGAGCGCGGGTTGCGCGACGTGGACTTCTGGTCGATGGAGACGGCGGGAGACAGGCCCTCGATGAAGTCCACGTCGGGCTTGTCCATCTGTCCCGAGGAACTGGCGCGCGTAGGAGGACAGTGACTCCACGTAGCGGCGCTGTCCCTCGGCGAAGATCGTGTCGAATGCGAGGGAGGACTTACCGGATCCGGACAGGCCGGTGAAGACGATCATGGAGTCTCGGGGCAGCTCGAGGCTCACGTCCTTGAGGTTGTGTTCGCGGGCACCCTGGATGATTAGCTTGTCATGCACCCACTCGATCCTAGCCGTCCTCTAGGCAAATGCGCGGATCAGGGCTAGTGTTATGCGTATGGCTTACTACGCAGTTGAATACGTCTACAACCCGTCGATGACCGAGACCATGGACGAGGTTCGCCCGAAGCACCGCGCGTTCCTGTCCGGCCTGCTCGAGCAGGGAATCAACATTGCGTCCGGTCCCCTCGTGGCGAGATCCCCGGCGCCCTGATCCTCATCAACGCCGAGAGCCAGGCCGACGTCGAGCGCATCCTCAACGAGGATCCCTTCTACGTCGCCGAGGTCATTCAGGCACGCCTCATCCGCGAGTGGAACCCCGTCATTCGGGCGTTCTGATCCACGGACGCGTTCGAGGCCGGGGCCGGGTTCACACCCGACACCGGCCTCGCTTCGTATCCGCCGGAGCTCAGCCCTCCAGGGAACGTGCAAACTGGCGCGCGTAGAAGATGCGCTGAGCGACCTCGATGAGGAGGGCGGCGCAGGCGCCGACGCAGACGATGACGAGCCACTCGTAACCGGACGGCGCAACCATCGAGAAGAAGTGGCGCACGGGCGGAATCAGCACGCCGCCCACGGTCGCGGAAATGACGCTCACCAGCAGCACCCACTTCCAGGTCGACAGCGGACGCGACGTGATGACGAGCAGCCAGATGGCGCCCAGCATGAGGGCAAGAATAGCGGCCGTGGACTCGCGCGCCTGCGGCGGGCCATCGACGATGCCGAAGGCGGTGAGCGCGGCAGCTGCCAGGATGATGCCCGTCGGCATTGCAAGCGACAGCGTGCGCTTCAAGAAGCCCGGCACGTAGCGGCGCGGGTTCGGCCACAGCGCCAGGAAGAACGCGGGAATACCGATGGTCAGCGAATCGATGTAGCTGAACTGGCGCGGCAGGAACGGGTAGCGCCAGCCGACCAGGGCCGTCACGATGACGAGGACGGCGGCGTAGGTGGTCTTCGCCAGGAACAGCGACGAGACGCGTTCCATGTTGGCGATGATGCGGCGGCCCTCCGAGAGGACACCCGGCAGCACCGAGAACTTCGAGTCCACGAGAACGATCTGCGCGACCGCCTTCGTGGCCTGCGTGCCGTTCCCCATCGCGATCCCCAGATCTGCGTCCTTGAGCGCGAGGGCGTCATTCACGCCGTCACCCGTCATGGCCACGCAGTGATCGCGCGCCTGCAGGGCTCCAACCATCGCACGCTTCTGCTCGGGAGTCACGCGCCCAAACACGTCATGATTCTCGATCGCATCAATGAATGCCTCGGAGGTCAGGTCTTCGGGCAGGTCGCGCGCATCCATGAGACGCGCGGGCGAGCCGTCGGGCGCGGTCAGGCCCGCCTGCGCGGCCAGCGCGCCCACCGTCGTCGGGTTGTCGCCCGAAATGACGCGCACGTGCACATCCTGGGACCGGAAGTAGTCGAGAGTCTCGGCCGCGTCGGGGCGCAGATCCTCCTCAAGGACCACGAGAGCGGCAACCGTACGGGTCGCGGGAAGCTCATCGTTGGCCACAGCCTCGTCGGCGTGGACGAGGGCCACCACGCGGGAACCTTCCGCAGCGATGCCACGCACCTTCGCGAGGAGCTCCGCATTGGCAGCCGATGCCTCGTCAATGATGAACTCGGGAGCACCCAGAATCCAAGACTCGCGCCCGCTCCCCCACGCGCTCCACTTGCGGGCCGAAGAGAAGGGGACGGACCACTCGATGCGCTCAGCGGCACACGAGCGCTCAGACTCGCCAAGGTGCACCCAAATGGCCTCCGCCGTCGCGTTGGTACGATCGCTTGCCGCACTCGCCAGAGCGCGGAGCACAGAGGCCTCGTCACCGGAGACGACCTCGACGCCGCGGACGCGAATGCCGCCGGTGGTAAGCGTACCCGTCTTGTCGAGGCACAGGCAGTCCACACGCGCGAGGACCTCGACGGCGGGGAGTTCCTGAACGAGCACACCGCGGCGTGCCAGCGTCGCCGAGCCGATCGCGAAGTTCATGGAAGTCAGGAGCACCAGGCCCTGCGGGATCATACCGATCACCGAGGCGACCGAGAGGACGAGGGCCTCGCGCCAGTCTCCTCCTTGGCCGCCAGCGATCCGATTCTGCGAGTAGAAGGTCAAGACAACGATGGGAAGCAGCATGACGGAAACGACCTGCAGCACCCGGTTGATTGACGTCTGGATTTCGGAGACCGTGCGCGTAAAGGCGCGCGCCTGCTCGGACAGCCCCTGCGCGTAGACGCGCTCGCCCACAGCCGTGGCCACCATGCGGCCAGCACCCGCGACGACGCTCGTACCCTGCCAGCAGCTGATCACCCTGCTTCTTCTTCACGGGGCGCGACTCGCCTGTCAGCAGCGACTCGTCGATCTCGAGGCCCGCCGAGGACAGGACCGTGCCGTCCACACTCACCTGATCGCCGAGCGTCAGATCGATGACGTCGTCGAGCACGACATCGCGTGCAGGCACGACTGACAGGGCTGCCGTCGCGCAGGACGGTCGCCTGCGGAGCATCGACGATGGCAAGGGAGTCGAGGGTTCGCTTGGCACGGAGCTCAGACACGATACCGATGACCGCGTTGATGATCATGACGCCACCGAAAAATGCCGTCACGCAGGTCGCCGAACAGCAGCACGATGACCGACGCCGCGACGATGATCGCGTTAAACAGCGTCAGCACGTTCTCTCGAATAATCGACGCCACCGAGCGAGACGTGCGGTCCTTCACCCGGTTGACCGCACCGCGGGCGACGCGCTCGGCGACCTCGGCGGCGCTCAGGCCATGCTCATCAATCGTCAGGCTGTCAGCGCTCATCGGCACCCTCCTCGTCCATGGCGCTGCGAACCAGCGACGCAATCACGGTGACCATCAGAGTCACGACGATGACGCCGAGCGACACGGATACCGAAATCTCCGGTGCCCACTCGACTCCTCGACCGCCGTTGATAAACGGAAGCTTATTGGCGTGCAGGGCCTCGAGAATCAGCTTGATGCCGATGAAGCTCAGGATCACGCCGAGGCCGTAACCCAGGTACACGAGCTTGCCGAGGAGAGCGTCCACGAGGAAGAACAGCTGACGCAGACCCATGAGCGCGAAAACGTTGCACGCGAACACTAAGAATGCCTGCGAAGTAATGCCGAAGATCGCGGGAATCGAGTCGAAGGCAAACATGAGGTCAGCGGATCCCAGCGCCAGCACGACGACGAACAGCGGGGTGAGGTACGTGCGTCCGCCGTGACGGTACAGCATGCGGTCGCCGATGAAGCCGTCCGTGATGGGAAGGACGCGGCGCACCACGCGGATGAACGCGTTCTCCTCGTACTCCTCGTCGTCTCCGCCGCCGGTCGCGGTCTCCTTGACCTGCGAGAACGCCGTCCACAGCAGCCACACACCAAAAATGAAGAACACCCAGGAGAAGCGCGAGACGAGCGCGGCACCCAGCAGAATGAACACGAGGCGCAGCAGCAGCGCGATGACGATGCCGAAGAGCAGCGCCTCCTGCTGGTTTTCTCGCGGCACCCTAAATGCTTTCAGAATCAGGATGAACACGAAGAGGTTGTCCACGGACAGCGACCATTCCATCGCCCATCCCGCGTAGAACTCCTGGGCGTAGAGCCACCCGTTCGTCAGCCAGATTCCGAGGCCAAAGATGGCTGCCAACCCCACGTAGAACAGCGTCCAGCGGGCTGCCTCGGCAGCCGTCGGCGGATGGGGACGACGGGCATGCCCGAGGAAATCGAGCGCGACCAGACCGATGGCAACGAGGGCCAGAATACCCCACGCCCACGGGTGAACAACCATGAGTACCTCTTAACTATCCGACCATAGAATTTTAGCGCTCTCCTGCAGCAGGTTCTTCTCCCGCACGCCGTTTTCGAGAAACCACGAGAGAAGCCACGACCGTGAGCAGAATCGTCGCCACGATAAAAGCCCGAGCGAGAACGCAATCGATGGCTCAGGGATAACGGAAACCTCGTGACCGCCATTGATGAAGGGCAGCTCGTTGGTGTGCAGCGCGTGGTTGATGAGCTTGAAACCAATGAAGCCGAGAATAGCGGCGAGGCCATAATGCAGGAACACAATACGATCCAGCAGGCCGTCGATGAGGAAGTACAGCTGGCGCAGGCCAAGCAGCGAGAACGCGTTGGCAGCGAACACCAGGTATGCCTCGGAGGTCAGCGAGTAGATCGCGGGGATCGAGTCGACGGCGAACATGACGTCAGCGGTCCCGATCGCAATGACGCACAGGAGCATCGGCGTGATGTAGGTGCGTCCGCCGTGGCGGTAGAGCATACGCGAGCCGACGAAGCCGTCGGTGACGGGCACGACCTTCGACACCCAGCGCACGATTGACGGCGGGCGGTACTCCTCGTCGTCGTCATCGCTGGAACCCTCGCGCACCTGGCTGATGGCGGTCCACAGCAGCCATGCGCCGAAGATGTAGAAGACCCACGAGAAGTTTTCGATGAGCGCGGCGCCCGCAAGGATGAAGATCAGGCGCAGAACCAGCGCAATGACGATGCCGGCGAGCAGCACCTCCTGCTGGTTTTTCCTCGGCACGCGGAAGGTGGAGAGGATGATGACGAATACGAACAGGTTGTCAATACTCAGCGCTTTTTCGGTGATGTAACCGCCGAGGTATTCCTGTCCGTATTGGGGTCCCCAGACCGCCCAGACGATGGCGCCAAAAATGAGGGCGATCGCGATGTAGGTGACGGACCACCAGGTCGCTTCCTTGAGCGTGGGTTCGTGGGGTGTGCGGACGTGGCCGACGATGTCGACGACGATCATAGTCAGGATGATGCCAGCCAGGACGATCCAGGCAAGGGCGTGCACGTGCATACGTGGGGCCTCCGGTACGAGTCGGGTACCGGAGGTCTCCTCCCGCCAGAAATCCTGGCCGGTGACGCCGGAGGCCGCGCCGCGTGGGCGGGCCGTCGTGATGACGACGCCACTGTTGGTGGGAGTACTCCCCCTCCGCTTACGCTTCCATCCTAGTGGGTACGCGCCGAGTCGCGTCCCCACGTGCGACGTGGCGTCGGTCGCGATTCTCTCCGGGGCACTTGTCGACGAGGCCGGGGCCGCCCCGCGCTGACAGGCACACGGGGCGAGGCGGGCGTCAGTGGGCGCGCTTCATGGCGCGCAGTTCCTTCTTCAGGTCTTCGATTTCGTCACGCAGACGAGCCGCGACCTCGAATTGGAGGTGTTGGGCGGCGGTCATCATCTGGGCGGACAGCTCCTCGATGAGTTCGGCGAGCTCAGCTTCGGCGCGCTGGCCCGATGTCATGGCGCGGCCACCACCGGTGGCCCTCGCTGCGCTCCCGCTTGCTCTTTTCCTTCCGGTATCCACCCTCGAGGAGGGTCTGCGTGTCGACCTGCTCGCGGGCGAGCATGTCGGTGACGTCGGAGATCTTCTTGCGCAACGGCTGCGGGTCGATGCCGTGTTCCTTGTTGTAGGCGATCTGGATCTCGCGGCGACGCATCGTCTCGGAGATGGCCTCGTTCATCGAATCCGTTATGTTGTCCGCGTACATGTGGACCTCACCGGACACGTTTCGTGCGGCGCGGCCGATCGTCTGGATGAGCGAGCGGGTGGAGCGCAGGAAACCTTCCTTGTCCGCATCGAGGATGGACACGAGGGACACCTCGGGCAGATCCAGGCCCTCGCGCAGCAGGTTAATGCCGACGAGCACGTCGAAGGTGCCCAGGCGCAGCTCGCGCAGCAGCTCGACACGGCGCAGGGTGTCGACGTCGGAGTGCAGGTACTCCACCTTGACGCCGCGCTCAGCGAGGTACGTCGTGAGCTCCTCGGCCATCTTCTTCGTGAGGGTGGTGACGAGGACACGTTCGTCACGTTCGACGCGCACACGCACCTGCTCGAGAAGATCATCGATCTGCCCCTCGGTGGGCTTGACGACGACGAGCGGATCGACGAGGCCCGTCGGACGAATGATCTGCTCGACGACGCCGTCGGAGCGTTCGAGCTCGTAGGGTCCGGGGGTCGCCGACAGGTAGACGGTCTGTCCGATGCGCTCGGTAAACTCATCCCACTTCAGCGGACGGTTATCCATCGCGGAGGGCAGGCGGAAGCCGTAGTCGACGAGGGTGCGCTTACGCGACATATCACCCTCGAACATTGCTCCAATCTGCGGGACGGTCACGTGCGACTCGTCGATGATGAGCAGGAAGTCGTCGGGGAAGTAGTCCAGCAGCGTGTGCGGAGGCGTGCCGGGTCCACGCCCGTCGATGTGGCGCGAGTAGTTTTCGACGCCCGAGCACGAGCCGATTTCCTGAGCATCTCCAGGTCGAAGGTTGTGCGCATGCGCAGGCGCTGTTCCTCGAGCAGCTTGTTCTGGCCGCGGAACCACGCGAGGCGATCATCGAGTTCGTCCTCGATAGAGGCGATCGCCTTCTTCATGCGTTCCTCGCCGGCCACGTAGTGCGACGCCGGGAACAGGTACGTATGGTCCACGTGATCGATCACATCGCCGGTGAGCGGGTGGAGAACTGCAAGAGACTCGATCTCGTCGCCGAACATCTCGATGCGGATCGCGAGCTCCTCGTACACGGGGATGATCTCGATCGTGTCGCCACGCACGCGGAATGTGCCGCGCGTGAAGGCCATATCGTTACGCACGTACTGCATCGCGACAAAACGACGCAGCAGGGCATCCCGGTCGATCATCATGCCCCGCTCAAGCTCAATCATGCGGGCCACGTACTCCTCGGGCGTACCGAGGCCGTAGATGCAGGACACTGAGGAGACGACAACCGTGTCGCGCCGCGTGAGCAGTGAGTTCGTGGCGCTATGGCGCAGACGCTCGACCTCGTCGTTGATCGAAGAGTCCTTCTCGATGAAGGTGTCCGTCTGGGGAACGTAGGCCTCGGGCTGATAGTAGTCGTAGTACGACACGAAGTACTCGACAGCGTTGCCCGGCAGCAGCTCGCGGAACTCCGCCGCAAGCTGAGCAGCGAGCGTCTTGTTCGGCTCGAGCACGAGGGCGGGACGCTGCAGCTCTTCGATGAGCCACGCAGTGGTCGCGCTCTTGCCCGTGCCCGTCGCACCCATGAGGACGACGTCCTGTTCGCCGTCGCGGATGCGAGCAGCCAGCTCTTTGATGGCCTTTGGCTGGTCGCCCGAGGGCGTGTACGGGGAGATGACCTCGAAAGGATTGTTCTGTCGGATCACGGCGTTAGTGCTCACGACCCTACGCTACCGCCCAGGCACTTCGGCTGCGCGCACAAAGCGCACGGGTTCGCGACGAGCGTGGAGCGCCCCGGCCTCGTCAATCGATGAGGGCAACGTCCGGGGTCAGCCAACGCTCATAGACAAGCCGCGCAACCTCCTCAAGATCTGCAGCGCTCCCCTCGTTGTCGATCCAGATCGTCGCGATGGCTCGGCGCTCCTCGGACGAGGCCTGGGCGCGGATTCGTGCACGCGCATCCTCGGGCGCCACTCCCCTGCCTTCCAGGCGCTTGACGCGCTCCTCGACGGGCGCATCCACGATGACAACCGCGTCGAAACGATCCGCGTAATCCCCTTCAATCAGGAGCGGAATGTCGTAAACCGCGAGAGCCCCCTGTGGTGCTCCGCGCAGAATCGACCACGCGCGTGCCTCGATAACGGGGAGGGTGATGGCGTTGAGGCGCGCCACGCGCTCGTCGGCTCCATCGCCCCCGAAGACACGGGATGCGAGAAGCGCCCGGTCCAGGCTCCCGTCCTCCCTCAGCAGGTCCTCCCCAAAAGCGCGAGCAACCTCGGTCAGCGTCGGCTCGCAGGTTCGAGAATCACCCGCGCAATCGCGTCCGCGTCCGCCGTCACCGCGCCCAGAGACGCGAAGACGCGCGTCACCGAGGACTTACCGGAGCCGATACCTCCGCTGACCGCAACGATGCGGCGCGGCCCCTGCGAATGAGGCGCGTCAATCGGACGAATGAGGGTGGCCGTGCAAGCCCCGCAGCTCAGAGTCGTGTTCACACCCACAGGGTAGCCCGCCAATTGTTGCCTTACGTGGTCGTCGTGCAAGAATTGGGGCTGTTATAGAACCCACACCATCAAGTGAGTAGCAGTGACGCAGACAGTCAATGACGATTCCACTGGACGCTCGAGCAGCACCGCTGTCCTCATCGCGACCTCCCTGACGCTTTTCTCTATGTTTTTCGGCGCAGGTAACCTGATTTTCCCACCCATCATGGGCGCGTCCGCGGGCACAAACTTCGGCCCTGCGATGATCGGCTTCCTGATCGGTGGCGTCGCGCTGCCCGTCATCTCCATCATCACGATTGCCCTGTCGGGCACCGACATGCGCGACCTCGTCAGCCGCGCCGGCAAGCCTTTCGGGATCGTCTTTTCCGTCATGGTGTACCTGTCAATCGGCGCTTTCTACGCCCTCCCGCGCACGGGCGCCGTGTCTTTCTCGACTGCCGTCGCACCTCTCATCGGCACGAAGTCCTTGACCGCATCGATCATCTTCAGCTTCATTTTCTTCGGCATCGCATTCTATCTGTGCTGGAATCCCGGCAAAATTATCGACAACCTCGGCAAGATCCTTACTCCGGTCCTGCTGGGGCTTCTCGTTCTCCTGGTCTTCCTGTGCCTAGCGTCGCTGCCCGCCTCACATGACGCTCCGACCGGCGAGTATGCATCCACTCCCCTAGCCGCCGGCCTCCTTGAGGGCTACATGACGATGGACTCGATAGCCGCTCTGGCCTTCGGCATCATCGTCGTCACGTCGCTCGGACACACCGGGGGCGGCATCGGGGCGAAGGTCGTGCGCCGCACGTCGATGGCTGCCATCATCGCGGGGTTCCTGCTCGCCCTCGTCTACGTGGGCTTGGGCCTGATCGGCCACGTGATCCCGAATGCTCAGAGCTACAGCGACGGTGCGACACTGCTGGCGGACGCCGCACAGATGACGATGGGCTGGCCCGGACAGATCGTTTTCGGCGTCATCGTACTGACGGCCTGCATGACGACGGCGGTCGGCTTGATTGCCGCAACGTCGGAGTTCTTCCACCGCCTGCTCCTGCGATCTCCTACCGCACGTGGATGATTGTCTTCACGATCATCTCCTTCGTCCTGGCTTCGGCGGGACTGAGCTCGGTGCTCGCCATCGCGGTACCGATCATAACCTTCCTGTACCCCATCGCGATCACCATTGTCTTCCTGACGGTCGCTACCCACCCGCTCCGCCTGGCCACCCCGGCGCTGTGGTCGTTCCGCCTGGGAACATGGATGGCGGCGGCGTGGTCGGCGGCGACGACCCTGGCGCACGTCGGTGTTTACACCGAGCACATCGACTCTGTTCTCATGTGGAGCCCGCTCCAGGCGAACCAGCTCGGTTGGATTCTCCCCACGGTGATCGCGGCGGCGATCGGCGCGTGCATTGACGTGGCAGTCATGAGGCTTTCGGCCGCCTGATTACCGTCAGCACCAGACCCCGCACAGCATCATTGTTGAGCGGGGTCTCGTCATCTGTGCGACGAGGCCACAACGTCAGCCAGAACAAAAGTCGCACATAATTTCCAGGGGTCAGTTTTCGAGACTCTCTCAAAACGTTGCAATTCCAACGATGCGACTTCAACGTTTGAAACACGTGTAAGGGAATTACGTGCGACGTTGTTGAGTAACCTGTCATAACGAGGCCTGCAGGGCCTGGCCGGGCTTCGAGCCGACGCGCCGAGCGAAGCTCGCCGCGCGGACGGCTCGCGGGCGGGCCGCCGCCCGCGGGCACACCAAGCAGCCCGGCCCCGCAGGCCTCGCGGCGCGGACGGCTCGCGGGCGGGCCGCCGCCCGCGGGCACACCAAGCAGCCCGGCCCCACATGCCTCGCAGCGGCTGGAAATCTGGCGGTGTGCGAAGCAAAAAAGTGGTGGCCCCCAGGAAAACCTGGGGGCCACCACTCATGCGTTCACGTACGTGAACTGACGAGTTGACACTCAGTCAGAACGACTGATTCAGTTGTTCGTCAGCTTCTCACGCAGCGCGGCCAGGGCCTCGTCGGAAGCAAGGGTGCCCTCGTTGTCGACCGGGGTCGAGTAGGAGGCCTGCTCCTCGATGGAGGGAGCCGCTTCGGCGTCCTCTTCGAGGGCCTTGCGGACCTGAGCCTTGTGGGCCTCCCAGCGGGCCTGAGCCTCTGCGTACTGGGCTTCCCAAGCCTCGCGCTGAGCGTCGAAGCCTTCCATCCACTCCTGGGTCTCCGGATCGAAGCCCTCGGGGTACTTGTAGTTGCCGTTCTCGTCGTACTCGGCGGCCATGCCGTAGAGCGAGGGATCGAACTCTTCGGAGTTCGGATCCACGCCCTCGTTGGCCTGCTTGAGGGACAGGGAGATGCGGCGACGCTCGAGGTCGATGTCGATGACCTTGACGAAGACCTCTTCGCCGACCTTGACGACCTGGTCCGGCAGCTCGACGTGACGCTGAGCCAGCTCGGAGATGTGGACGAGGCCCTCGATGCCGTCCTCGACGCGGACGAACGCGCCGAAGGGGACCAGCTTGGTGACCTTGCCGGGCACAACCTGACCGATGGCGTGGGTGCGGGCGAATGCCTGCCACGGATCTTCCTGGGTGGCCTTGAGCGACAGGGAGACGCGCTCGCGATCCATGTCGACGTCGAGAACCTCGACGGTGACTTCCTGGCCAACCTCGACGACCTCGGACGGGTGGTCGATGTGCTTCCAGGACAGCTCGGAGACGTGAACCAGGCCGTCGACGCCACCGAGATCGACGAACGCGCCGAAGTTGACGATGGAGGAAACGACGCCGGAGCGCACCTGGCCCTTCTGCAGGGTGTGCAGGAAAGTTCGTGCGGACCTCGGACTGGGTCTGCTCGAGCCATGCGCGGCGGGACAGGACCACGTTGTTGCGGTTCTTGTCGAGCTCGATGATCTTCGCTTCGATCTCGCGACCGATGTAGGGGGCGAGGTCGCGGACGCGACGCATCTCGACGAGGGAGGCGGGCAGGAAGCCGCGCAGGCCGATGTCGAGGATCAGGCCGCCCTTGACGACCTCGATGACGGTACCGGTAACGACGCCGTCCTCTTCCTTGACCTTCTCGATCTGGCCCCACGCGCGCTCGTACTGCGCACGCTTCTTCGACAGGAGGAGGCGGCCTTCCTTGTCTTCCTTCTGGAGGACGAGCGCCTCGATCTGGTCGCCCACGGCGACAACGTCGTCGGGGTTGACGTCGTGCTTGATGGACAGCTCGCGAGAGAGGATGACACCCTCGGTCTTGTAGCCGATGTCAAGGAGGACCTCGTCGTGGTCGACCTTGACGACAGTGCCCTCGACGATGTCGCCATCGTTGAAGTACTTGATGGTCTCGTCGATGGCTGCGATCAGGTCTGCTTCCGAACCAATGTCGTTGATAGCGACCTGCGGCGTGTTGGTGGTCATGTAGTAGTTTCTCCGAAACGGACTGGATAGTAGATGGACAGTTCCGGCGCCCCGGGACGAATGCGGATGCACTCATCACCAGACACCGTGTACCAGTTTAGCAGCCTTTGACTGGCAAATGTGACGAATTTAGCGACGCTTTCCGTGGCGTGCGTCGCGTCGTCGCGCCGGTCAGTGAGCCGCGAGCTGCCAGGACGCCCCGATGCCGACAGCAACATCGAGCGGGACGGAGAGCTCCACGGGTGTCGCCATCTTGTCGCGGACGATCGCCTCGAGCACCGCGGCCTCTCGCGGAGCGACCTCGAGGAGCAGTTCGTCGTGGATCTGCACGAGGATGCGAGACTTCAGGCCGGCCTCGGACAGGGCGTCGACGACGTTCATCATGGCGATCTTGACGATGTCCGCTGCGCTGCCCTGGATGGGGGCGTTGAGGGCGGCGCGCTCGGCCATCTCGCGGCGCTGGCGGTTCGAGGAACGCAGGTCGGGGAGGTAGCGGCGGCGCCCGAACATCGTCTGGGTGTAGCCGTCGGCACGCGCCTGGGCGACGAGGCCCTCGAGATAGTCGCGAACCTTCCCGAAGCGTTCGAAGTAGCGGTCGCGCAGGGCGGCGGCCTCGGGCACGGGAATGCCGAGCTGGGCGGCGAGGCCGTAGGAGGACAGGCCGTAGGCGAGGCCGTAGGAGGTCGCCTTGATACGCGAGCGTTCCTCGGCGCTTACCTCGGCAACCGGGGTTCCAAAGACCATAGATGCCATCGTGCGGTGCAGGTCCTCGCCGGAATTGAACGCCTCGATGAGCGCCTCGTCGCCGGACAGGTGGGCCATCAGGCGCATCTCGATCTGCGAGTAGTCGGCGCTCATGAGCGACTCAAAGCCCGCGCCCGCGACGAAGGCACCGCGAATGCGCATGCCGTCGGCGCTACGCGCGGGGATGTTCTGCAGGTTCGGATCGGAGGACGCGAGGCGCCCCGTGGCCGCGGCGACCTGGGAGAAGGTCGTGTGGATGCGCCCATCGGATGCGACGGTCGCGGACAGCGAGTCGACCATCTGCTTGAGCTTGATGCGGTCACGGTGGGTGAGCAGGAACCCGAGGAAGTCGTGCCCCGCTCCCCCCTCGTCTGCAGTCTTCGCGTGCAGGTCCACCAGGGCCTCGGCGTTCGTCGTGTACCCGGTCTTCGTCTTCTTCGTCTTGGGCAGGCGGAAGTGGTCGAAGAGCAGCTCCTGGAGCTGCTTGGGGCTCGAGAGGTTGACCTCGCGGCCCGCCGCGGCCCATGCGCCCTCGCGCGCGGCGTCAACAGCCTTGCCGAGTTCGTCGGAGAGTCCATCGAGCACGCTCGTGTCAGCGGCGATGCCGATGTCTTCCATCTGCCCCAGCAGGACCGACAGGGGCATCTCCATGTCGGTGAGCAGCGAGGCCTCAGAGCTTTCCTCCAGGCGCGCGCGCAGAGTCGCAGGCCAGCGGGTGCAGGTGGGCAGCCAGCCTGCCGGCACGCACCTGCGCCGCGCTCGGGCCCGCACCCATATCACCGACTGCGAAGAGGGCATCCGGATCGCCCTTCTCTTCCTCGATGACGACTCCGAGCACGCGCGACAGCACATCCTCCAGCTTGTGCGAGCGCTGATCTGGATGAGCGAGGTAGGCAGCCAGCATGGTGTCAAACTCGACGCCACCGAGAGTCCAGCCGCGCGACGTCAGCGCATGGCGCGCACCCTTCGCGTCATGCACGATGAGGGACGAGGCCGTGGCGAGCAGCTCGCCGAGCGCTTCCTCCTGCGTGGGGCTCAGTTCGACGGGGTCGATCACGAGCGCCTCGTTGTCGGAGGCGAGGACAAGGCGGATCACGTCGCCTCGCGTCGGCCGTGTATCCCCCTCGATAAGCACGCCGAGAGGTGAGTGGGCGCGAGCCCACTGCGCGATGTCGCACGAGGCATCGGCGAGGGAGACCGAGATCTCGACCTCGGTGACAGGCTCGGGGGCCTCGTCGACGTGTCCCTCCCCCATGCCGATCCCGGATACTTCACGCACCTTCTGGCGCAGGCGGCCAAACTCGAGGGAGTCGAAGAGACGATCAATGGCGGCACTATCCGTCGGACGGCGCGCCAGATCACTCGGCGTCACTTCAAGGTCCATGTCGGTGAGCAGGCGATTGAGGCGGCGGTTTCGCACCACGTCATCAATATGCTCACGCAGCGCTGCGCCACGCTTTCCGCCGATCTCCTCGGCCCGCGCTATCAGGTTGTCCAAGCCGTCGTACTTGTTGATCCACTGCGCGGCGGTCTTGGGGCCAACACCCGGAACGCCGGGCAGGTTGTCCGAGGTCTCACCCACGATTGCAGCGATCTCAGGATAGCGGTGCGGTGGCACGCCGTACTTCTCCTCCACCGCCTGCGGAGTCATGCGGCGCAGATCGCCGGGACCCGTGCCCGGGTACAGCACCGTGACGTTGTCAGTCACCGTCTGGAAGGAGTCACGGTCGCCGGACACGACGAGGACGGTCGCGCCATCGTTGCCGGCGCGGTACGCGAGCGTCGCGAGAATATCGTCTGCCTCAAAGCCCTCGCGCGCAAGCGACACGATCCCCATCGCATCGAGCACCTCACGAATCAGCTCCACCTGACCCTTGAACTCCTCGGGAGTGGCATCACGCGTCCCCTTGTACTCCGGGTATTCCTCGGTACGGAATGAGTGCCTGGACACATCGAACGCGACGGCGATGTGGGTCGGCTTCTCTGTCTCCAGCAAGCGCGTCAACATTGAAACAAAGCCGTAAACGGCGTTCGTGTGCTGGCCGGTGGTCGTCACGAAGTTATCCGGCGGCAGGGCATAGAACGCACGAAAAGCCATCGAATGGCCGTCAATAATCAGCACAGTGTCACTCACACATGCCACCCTAGATGCCATGACACACGATCACCAGACGAAACACACGCATTCTTCCTCACCCGATCCGCTCGCACGCGGTCGGGTGGGTCGGTGCCCACTGGCCCGGCACCCTGATGGAAGCCACAGGCATGGAAGTGCTGGAACACAGCGCCACGCGCACCGTCATCTCCATGCCCATCGACGGGAATCGCCAGAGCGCCGGGATCCTCCACGGTGGCGCATCCGCTGCCCTCGCGGAGACCGCGGCGTCGTTTGCCGCACAGATCCACGCGCGTGAAGCGAACCCGGGCAAGCAGGCCTACGCCGTTGGGACAGAACTCAACGCCTCGCATATCAGCGCCGGACGCGAGGGAATCATCACGGCGACCGCGACCGCCGTTCACCTGGGCCGCAGCTCAACCGTTCACACCGTGGAGATTCGCGACGAGGCGGGCCGCCTCATTTCGATCGCCCGCGTGGCGAACCGCATCCTGGTGCGCTCAAGCCACGACTGACGTGCCAGAGTACAGCAATGGGGAGGGTCAATCGACCCTCCCCATTCGCACATCTATCACTCAGTCGTCGACCTGGTTGATCACCGCGTCGGCAACCTCACGCATGGACAGACGACGATCCATCGACGTCTTTTGAATCCAGCGGAAGGCCTCGGGCTCGCTCATACCCATGTTCTTCATGAGCAGACCCTTCGCGCGATCCACGCGCTTGCGGGTCTCGAAGCGATCCGACAGATCGGCAATCTGGTCCTCGAGCGACTCGATCTCTGCGTGACGCGACAGCGCGATCTCGACCGCCGGGATCAGGTCAGCGGGACTGAAGGGCTTCACAACGTAGGCCATCGCGCCGGCGTCACGAGCACGCTCGACAAGCTCAGTCTGCGAGAACGCCGTCAGCATGACGACGGCGCAGGACAGTTCCTGCAGGATCTTCTCCGCTGCGGTGATGCCGTCCATCTTCGGCATCTTGACATCCATCACGCACAGATCCGGTTCGAGCTCGAGTGCCAGCTCGACAGCTTCCTCACCGTCGGCAGCCTCGCCAACGACCTCGAACCCGCCTGGGTCAGCGTCTCAACGATATCGAGACGAATCAACCCCTCGTCTTCTGCGACGAGGACGCGACGCGGTTCAGCCTGCTCTTCACTCATTGTCATATTCCTCAGTTTGATCGGTTTGCTCAGCTGCTCTATTGTGGAACTCGCACACGCGAAGCCCCGATAGCCCAACTGGCAGAGGCGGTCGGCTCAAACCCGGCTTGTTGTGGGTTCGAATCCCACTCGGGGTACCGCCAGTGGAGTACGTGCTCCTAATGGTACCGGCATTTTCGCACGTGTGCGACGTGCGTAGCACAAATTGATACAGCAAAAACGCAGACGAACAAGGGGCCGACAAGCATTGCTTGTCGGCCCCTTTGTCATGGCTCAGGCCACGACGCTCAGTTCGAGACCGAGGTACTCGGCAGCCGCGCCCCGACGGGCCGGCTCGTCAAGGTCGGCGATTGCCTGCTTGACCCTCGAGTCGTGGAAGTCAGCAAACCACGGCTCAACGGCGCGCGAGAGCTGGCCGACCTCCAGGTTGTTGGCCACACGGCCAAACAGAGTGTCGTGGACCGACACGGTCCGGATGTTCGTATTCATTTCTCTTTCTCCTCTCCAATTCGGGCGCGCCAGAAAACGTGCTTTGTTCGCACAGGCATTCCTGATCACGCCGGGCAGCGATTTGCTGCTGTGCCGCGCCGTCGTTGGTGCGGTGTCCACGTGTCTCAACGTGTATCCGAGTACTTTATTCCACGGATTGCATTTTGTCCACGTGAAGAAACAAAAAGAGCGGGGGCGCCGGCTCACTGCCGGCGCCCCCGCCACTCACGCATCTCACGCGTGGCGGGTTCCGCCAATCGCGTAGTCGGCCTCATCTCCGACTTCATGGATACGCAGCATGTTCGAGGAGCCGGCGATGCCCGGGGGCATGCCCGCAACGATCACAAGCTGATCGCCGATGTCCGCCAGGTGCGCAGACTGAACGACCTGGTCGAGCTGCCACACCATGTCGTCGGTGTGCTGGACCTCGGGGACGCGGTACGTCTGAATGCCCCACGACAGGGCGAGGCGGCGACGCGTCGACTCGAGGGGCGTGAAGGCCAGCATCGGGATCGGGCGGCGCATGCGCGACAGCAGACGAGCGGAGGTACCGGACTGACTGAAGGTTACCAGGTAGCGAGCGTCCATGTGCTCGGCGATACGCGCCGCGGCCTCGCAAATGACGCCCGCACGGTCGGCGTAGAAGCCGGGGATCGACGCGATACGCTCGCCGCCGTTCTCTTCCGTCGACTCGATGATCGCGGCCATCGTACGAACCGTTTCGATCGGGAAGGCCCCCACCGAGGTCTCGCCCGACAGCATGACCGCGTCAGCACCGTCGAGGATCGCGTTGGCGCAGTCGGAAGCCTCGGCGCGAGTCGGACGCGGGTTCTTAATCATGGAGTCCATGACCTGGGTCGCCACGATGACAGGCTTGGCGGCGATACGAGCGAGTTCGATCGCGCGCTTCTGGACCAGCGGGACCGCCTCGAGCGGCATCTCGACACCGAGGTCGCCGCGGGCAACCATGATGCCATCGAAGGCCTCGACGATCTCTTCCAAGGCGTCAACGGCCTGGGGTTTCTCGATCTTGGCGATGACCGGGATGCGCTTACCCATCTCGTCCATGATTTCGTGGACGTCCTTGATGTCCTCGCGCGGAACGCACGAAGGACAGGGCGATGAAGTCAGCATCCTGCTCGATACCCCAGCGCAGGTCCTCCTTGTCCTTTTCGGACAGGGCGGGAACAGAGACGGCAACGCCAGGAAGGTTCAGACCCTTGTGGTCCGAAACCATACCGGGAACCTCAACACGGGTGACGACGTCAGTATCCGTCACCTCAACAACGCGGACCGCGACGTTACCGTCGTCGATCAGCAGGCGGTCACCGGGAGCGCAGTCACCGGGCAGGCCCTTGAAGGTCGTACCGACGAGTTCCTTGGTGCCGGGAACGTCGCGGGTGGTGATGGTGAAGGTGTCACCGATCTTGAGTTCCTGAGGGCCATCCTGGAAGGTCTCCAGGCGAATCTTGGGGCCCTGGAGGTCAACCAGGACAGCGACCGCGCGGCCGGACGTCGCAGACGCCTTCCTCACGCGCTCAATGACGGCCTCGTGCTCCTCAGCCTTTCCATGCGACCGGTTGATACGCGCGACATCCATGCCGGCGTCCACCAGTGCCTGGAGCTGCTCAGGGGATTCAGTAGCAGGTCCAATAGTGCAGACAATCTTAGCTCGACGCATAGGTATAAGTTTACCGTCCAATCACAGTTGAAACGAGGAGGATCAGCAACGAGACAACGTGATCATTCCCATGAATCAACCTGTTGTGGGACCTCAGGCACACAAAACTCGGACAGGTGCCACACGACGGCTACTTGGTGACGCCATCCTTGGATGCATCTGCTGCGCTCGCAGTATTCTCTCCACGCTCCTCGTTGGATGCACCGGCTTCTCCCCCGTCGTTGACCGACGAGGCATCGTCTTCCTTCTCGGCGTCCGGGTCTTCCAGGTCTTCGGCGACGACGCGCGTCGAACGACCAAGTCGGCCGGCGACGACGAACACGAGCAGTCCGAGTGCGAACACGAGCAGGGACGTCCACACGTTCAGACGCAGGCCCAACACCCGGTGCGCATCGTCGATGCGCAGCATCTCGATCCAGCACCGGCCGGCCGTGTAGGCCATCAGGTACAGCCCGAAGACCTGGCCGCCGGCGAAGCGGTGACGCCGGTCGAGCCACACGATGAGGGCGGCGCAGGCGAGGTTCCACAGGCACTCGTAGAGGAAGGTCGGATGGAACAGCGTCCCTGCAGGGTATCCGGCGGGCATGTGCGCCGCGTCAATCTGGAGGCCCCACGGCAGAGTCGTTGGAGCACCGAAGAGCTCCTGGTTGAACCAGTTTCCCCAACGGCCGATCGCTTGGGCGATCAGCAGAGCCGGAGCCAGGGAGTCGGCGATGGGGCCGAGGCGTACACCCGCACGTTTGACGGCGATATACACGCCGAGCGCGCCGAAGGCGACGCCACCCCAGATACCCAGGCCTCCACGCCAGATCTGGAAGGCGAGCATCGGGTCACCGCCCGGGCCGAAATAAGCATCCGGGGACGTGATGACGTGGTAGATGCGCGCACCGACGACGCCGAGCGGGATCGCCCAGAGCGCGGCATCGTACAGCGTGTCTGGGTTTCCACCGCGGTCGCGGTAACGGCGGGCCGTCCACCAGACGCCGATGATCATACCTGCGGCGATGATGATGCCGTAGGCCCGCAGCGGAATCGGCCCAAGGTACCAGACACCCTGCGAGGGCGACGGGATACCGGCCGCGATGAGGGCGCTCACGAGCGCGCCCCGCTGACGCCGGACTTCAGCTCGGTGACAAGCTCGCCCAGAGCCTTCAGACCCCGGTCGACGTTCTCATCGAACAGAGTCTTCACGAGCGCTGATCCGACGATGACGCCGTCCGCGTAGGCACCGATCTCACGGGCCTGAGCGCCGTTGGACACGCCGAGACCAACGCACACGCGCTGCGCACCTGCTGCGCGGGTGCGCTTCACGACGTCGGCGACGTGAGCGCCAACAGCAGCACGCGCGCCCGTCACGCCCATCGACGAGGCCGCATAGACCCAGCCGCGCGAGTGCTCAGCAATCAGCTTGAGGCGATGCTCGGGGGACGAGGGGGCACTCAGGTAGATGCGTTCGAGGTCGTACTTGTCCGACGCCGCCTCCCACTGCGCCCCCTCCTCGGGCGGCAGGTCCGGCGTAATAAGGCCGGAGCCGCCAACTGCTGCGAAGTCCTTAGCAAAGCGCTCGACGCCCCACCACTCGACGGGGTTCCAGTAGGTCATCGAGCAGGTCGAAATGCCGTACGAGGTCAGCTCGTCCACCGCGTGGAAGAGATCCTCGAGGTGGGTGCCGCGCTCAAGAGCCGCGACGGTCGCACGCTGGATCGTCGGGCCGTCCATACCCGGATCCGAGTACGGGAAGCCGAGTTCGATGACGTCGACGCCGCAGTCGGCCAAGACCTTTCCCGCACGGATCGAGTCTTCGACCGACGGGAAGCCGACGGGCAGGTAGGCGATGAGCGCGGCATCTCCGCGCTGGAGGGCAGCATCGATAGCGACAGCGGAATGGGGTGCACGCGTCATGTCACTTTCTCCTCGGTCTCATCCAGGACGGCGACGCCCGACGGGACCAGCGCTGGGGTCGATGACCTGCAGCTTCGCGTGACCGTAGCCGAACCACCGCGATGCCGTATCCACGTCCTTGTCGCCGCGACCCGACACAGTCACGATCGCGATGGGTTCCTCACCAGGTGCGAAGGGCCCCTCAGCCTCCGCCTTTCGCACGCGCCCAGGCGCGCACACCGGCGAGGGCATGCGAGGACTCGATAGCGGGGATGATGCCCTCCGTGCGCGACAGATGCAGGAAAGCATCCATGGCCTCGGCGTCGGAAATAGGTATGTACGAGGCGCGACCGGTGCGCGCCAACCACGCGTGCTGCGGGCCAACACCCGGGTAATCCAGGCCCGCGGAAATGGAGTGGGAGGCCTTCGTCTGGCCGTCGCGCTCCTGCAGGACAAACGTGCGGGCACCGTGGAGCACACCCACCTCGTCAGCAGTGATCGACGCGGCGTGTCGCCCAGTCTCAAAGCCGTCTCCGGCCGCCTCGCAACCGAGCAGCTCGACGCTGGGATCATCGAGGAATGCGGTGAACGAGCCAATCGCGTTGGAACCGCCGCCCACGCAGGCCACGACGACGTCAGGGCAGGCGCCCCTCGGAGGCGAGCAGCTGGGCGCGCGCCTCGTCGCCGATGACACGCTGAAGGTCGCGCACCAACTCTGGGAACGGGTGCGGACCAGCCGCCGTACCGAAGATGTAGTTGGTCGTCTCGACGTTGGTCACCCAGTCACGGAACGCCTCGTTAATCGCATCCTTGAGCGTCGCAGAACCTGCGGTCACAGCGATAACCTCGGCGCCAAGCATCTGCATGCGCGCGACATTCAGGGCCTGACGCTCGGTGTCCTCACGCCCCATGTAGATCGTGCAGTCGAGGCCAAGGAGAGCGGCGGCGGTCGCGGTGGCGACACCGTGCTGCCCCGCGCCGGTCTCCGCAATAACGCGCGTCTTGCCCAGCTCCTTGGTGAGCAGCGCCTGACCGAGCACGTTGTTGATCTTGTGCGAGCCCGTGTGGTTCAGGTCCTCACGCTTGAGGAACACGCGCACGCCGCCCAAGTCGGCTGCAAAACGCGGGGCCTCGGTCAACAGGGAGGGGCGTCCGGCATAGTTCAGGAACAGGTCGCGCAGGCGGCGCTGGAACATTTTATCGCGCCACAGGCGCTTCCACGCTGCCTCAACCTCTTCGAGGGGGCCCATGAGGGACTCGGCGACGAAGCGTCCACCGAAATCACCGAAGTACGGTCCTTGCGCAAAGTTCTCGGCTTCCATCACTGTCCTTCCTGACGTGCCGCTGCGACGCGAGCCTTACGATCCGTTCGCAGTGCGGGGTGCTGGCCCGCGCTCACCATGTCCTGAATGCTCGCGCGAGGATCACCCGACGTCACGAGCGCTTCGCCAACGAGCACAGCGTCCGCGCCCCACTTGGCGTATTCAAAAACATCGTGGGCATTCGCGACGCCGGACTCAGCGACCGCGACGACGTCCTGGGGGATCACGTCGATGACCTGCTCGACGGTCGAGCGGTCCACTTCCAGGGTCTTCAGATTGCGTGCGTTGACACCAATGATCGAGGCACCGGCCTCCATCGCGCGCAGGGCTTCAAGTCGCGAGTGCGTTTCCACAAGCGCCTCCATGCCCAGCGAACGGGTGCGTTCTAGCAACGACACGAGTACGTTCTGTTCGAGCGCGGCGACGATCAAGAGAACGAGGTCAGCGCCGTGAGCACGCGCCTCGTGGATCTGATACGGCGTCACGATGAAGTCCTTGCGCAGGATCGGAATATCGACGGCCGCACGCACGGCGTCAAGATCCGCGAGCGAACCATTGAAACGACGCTGCTCGGTGAGCACGGAAATGACCGTCGCTCCCCCGGCCTCGTACGTGGAGGCAAGCGCAGCCGGATCCGGGATCGGCGCGAGCGCCCCCTTGGACGGCGACGATCGCTTGACCTCGGAGATGATCTTGACGGCACCGTCGCGGCCCCGCAGAGCACCGAGCGCATCCTTCGCCTCCGGGACCTGAGTCTCCATCTCCTTGATTCGAGCCAGAGGGACGCGGTCTTCACGCTCTTTCAGATCCTGCCGGACCCCGGCGATAATGTCATCGAGAACGCTCACGACGCTCCCCTTTCAGGCTGAAACGATCAATCCTCACCTAGGCTAGCGAAATGGCCGACAACGAGTCAGCCATCCCGCACTACGGGTTAGGACAGAGGAACGAGAGTCGACGCCCGCACGACGGATTCGACCGCTGCGGCGGCCTTGTTACGCGACTCCTCGTACTCGAGGGCGGGCACGGAATCAGCGACAAGGCCAGCACCCGCCTGCACCGAGGCCACGTCGTCCTTCAAGGAAGCCGTGCGAATAGCGATCGCCAGATCCGCGTCCCCCGACAGGTCGAAGTAACCGACCACGCCGCCGTACACGCCGCGCGCCGCGGGCTCGAAATCATCGATGAGCTGGATGGCACGAGGCTTGGGCGCGCCCGACAGGGTGCCCGCAGGGAATGTCGCAACCAGGGCATCAAGCGCGTCAGCATCCTCGCGCAGCACGCCCGTCACCGTGGAGGAAATGTGCTGAATGTGAGAGAAACGCTTGAGTTCCATGAGCGTAGAGACCTCGACCGACGCGGGATCGCAGACCTTCGACAGGTCGTTTCGAGCCAGGTCCACGAGCATGACGTGCTCCGACAGCTCCTTCGGGTCCTCGAGAAGCTCGGCAGCCAGGCGATGGTCCTCGGCCGAATCCGCGCCGCGCGGGCGCGACCCTGCGATCGGATACGTCCAGACGCGGCGTCGTTCAGTCTTCACGAGGGTCTCGGGAGACGAGCCAACAACCTCAAAATGACCGCCCAGCTCGTCGGGCAGGTCCAGGAAGTACATGTAGGGCGAGGGGTTGACCGTGCGCAGCACGCGGTAGACATCGATGCCACTGGCCGACGTCGACACGTCAAGGCGCTGGGAAACGACGATCTGGAAGGCGTCGCCGTCTTCGATCGCACGCTTGGCCGCGTTGACGGAGGACTCGAAATCTGCGCGCGCCGTCCGCTCGCGAACCCGGGGCGGCGTGGCACCGCTGCTGCCCAGAACCGCGGGGGCGATCGGGCTCGCAAGCTGCGCAGTCATCACGTCAAGGCGCTCAATCGCGCGGTCGTACGCCCCGTCCACGCCGTCGGCAGAGCCATTCAGGTTCCAAGCAATCGCCATCAGATACACCGAACCAGTCGCATGGTCGAGCGCAGCAACCTCGGTGGCCAGCACGAGCGTCGCATCCGGAATATCGGATTCCTTCGGAGCGGTCGCTGCGAGCGTCGGCTCCCACTCAGGGATGATGCCCCAGCCCAGAGATCCAACAAGCGCGCCCGTCAGAGGGGGCATTCCTTCAATTGCAGGCGCAGCAAGCGCGTCGAGGGCAGAGTGCACGACCTCAAGGAAGGTTCCTTCCTCCAGGGCACCCTCAGGATGCGAACCGATCCACTGCGCATGTCCGTCACGCGCGACGATCGCACCGGCGCTCGAAGCTCCAACGAACGACCAGCGTCCCCACGAACCACCATGCTCAGCAGATTCCAGGATGAAGCTGCCAAAGTTGCCGTGCGCAAGCTGTCGATAGACGCCCACCGCGCTCAGCTCGTCGGCAAGCACGCGGCGCACCACGGGGATCACGCGGCGCTCGGCAGCGAGATCGACAAAGACGTCGCGCGGGGGCCACGTCTGGCCCCACTCGAGGCTCACAGGCTCGCACTGATACGAAGGCGTCAAAACACTCACCGTTCTATTGTCCCATCTGCACGCGCACTCGTCCCGCCGTGGTCCACGATGAGACCTGCGCATATCCCCTACAGCCAGTCGGGGACAACGCCCCATGCAATCGTGCCGACGAGCGCTGATCCGATCATCCAGGGGCCCATCGGGACGCGGCTCTTCGTTCCCGCTGATCCGACGACGATCTTCCACAGTGCCGCGACACCGGCGGAGATGAAGGAGAGTGCAAGCGCGAAAACCGCAGCGTGCAGTCCCACGGAGCCGACCAATGCTCCTAAAACCGGAGCCAGCTTCACGTCACCACCGCCCATGCCGCCGGGCAAGCGATTCAACACAGCAATCGGCGCGAACCAAATGAGCGAACCGATGAACGCCCCGAAGATCCCCTCCTGCCACAGCGGCGAAATCACGCTACCGACGACCAGACCGAGGACAACGCCGATGGCCATCGCGACCGTGTATGCGTTCGGCAACCGATGGGTACGAGCATCAACGTAAGCGCTCAGCGCGCCAATCATCGCAACTGTCATCACACCGGGCATGCCGGGACGCATCTGTGCCGCAACAAAGAAGATCGCCCCGACGATGCCCGCGCTCCACACGATCGCGTTGCGCGTGAGCGGCTTTTGCGTCGCTTCAATAAAGTATCGGCGCTGAATCTTCCACCCGGAACGCCACAGCCAGGAAAGAACAACAATCCAGGTGAGAAAACCGGAAATTAAAGACAGATCAGCGCTCAGCCACTGCGGCAGCCACGTCTGAATCACGAGGCGGCTCCTCCCCCCGCTCGCCCGGGCGCGTCGGGCGAGCTCCGCCTCCAGCGCGCCACGCATTACCTCCGTCTTCGGGCTGCGCCCCGTCATCAGCTGAACCTGCGCTGCCGCCTGGAAGATGAGCATGTCGGTGCCTTCGGCAACGATGCCGCCGTTCCTTTCGAAAACGCTGCGAAGCGCCGTCTCGCGAGGAGAGTAAACGACGTCGAGGAGAACCTGGCCCTCGCGAACGCTCATCTGCTCGGCAAGTGGGTCAGCAACGCCTGCGGGCAGCGTCGAGATCACGAGATCAGCGCCGCTGAGGGTACGAAGAACCGCGTCGTGATCCGACCACAGCACCTGATCGATGCTGACACCCAGTCGCGAGGAAGCAGCGACGACAGAACCGGGTCCCCCGAAACGGCGCGCGGCGACGGTGGAGGCCACGATGCCAAGTTCACCGAGTGCCGCAAGCGCCGACGAGGCAGTTGCCCGGGCCCCGAGCACGACGGCGTTTGTGGGAAGCGCTCGGTCCGCCTGTGAGCACACGCGCCGAATCGCCGAAGCGATCCCCGTGACATCCGTGTTGAAGCCGGCGAGCACGCCAGAGGACGGAACCACCGTATTCACTGCGCCAACTCCAGTGGCGAGCGGATCGATTGCGTCAAGGAGCGGGATAATCGCCTGTTTGCAGGCATCGTGACCGACAGTCCTCGGAAGGACCCATCCAACCCTGCGATGAACTCGGGCAGGCTCGTCTCATCCTGCTCGATGCGGCGGTACTCCCATCCCTCAATTCCGAGGTCCTCCCATGCCGCGCGGTGGATCACCGGCGACAGGGAGTGCTCGATCGGGGAACCGATGACACCGGCCCACATCATGACGCGGTACAGATCTTCGGGTTCGCGGTGCAGTACGCCTTGAACTGTTCGCGGTTCTTCTCCTGCTCCTCGAGAGTCGAGGCAAACAGTGTCTCACCCGTGTCCAGGTTGACGGTGACGAAGTACAGCCAGTTGCCATCAGCTGGGTTCAGGACTG
>BNJV01000106.1_pt1 | contig 56623 bp, 65 predicted proteins | sample 8540591 | NCBI WGS metagenome assembly BNJV01 (sample SAMD00202457, study PRJDB9452) | human saliva metagenome | host: Homo sapiens | reverse complement strand
CTTGAAATAGCTTCCTTCACAATATGCGCTCCAATCTTAAGTATTATGAAAGACATCATACAAGTAAAAATTAAAAATGGCATCTCTTCTTTTTCAAAGTATATACAGAAATGAATGAAGCAACTAATGTAACAATGCTTTTAACAATAGAAGCAAGAGCCAGACAACTGTATTATAGTCTTTTTCATGAAATCATATGTGATCCGGCATTTGAATTCACTAAAAAGAACGAGGCGTCCACCTAGAGATCCTCTTAATGCTCTTATAAGCTTTGGAAATGTATTTCTATATAATCGTATAGCTACAGAGATTCAAAAACCTCTTTGGATATTCGTATTGGATTTGTTCATGCAACCAATAGAAGATGCCAATCCTTAAATCTGGATATGTACCAGATCTATCTAAGCCGTTGATTGTAGATAGAGCAATATTTACTATAATCAAACCGTCATATGATTCATGCATCAGAACATTTTGAAAAAGACTGAAGATGGTGGAATATATCTTAACAAAAAAGGAAAGCAAATTTTTATAAAATGAACTTGAAAAATAAAGTTTATCAAAAGCAAACTGAGGAAAATCTTCCACGAACCTACGATACCAGAATTAGAGAAGAAATACATAAAATATTTCGCTTTGTCTGCTATGATGAGAAAATACAAGCCTTTTAGTACAACTAACAGGAGCATGAATTTGCTCCTCTTTTTATGTTCAAATATTTAACAGTCTGTCGACCATCATTTTAGATTTTAGAATATGTATGATAAGCACATACTTTAGTATGTATATTGCATGTTATTTTTATATCATATTAGTAATCATAATATGATATAAAATATATGTAGAACTCTTTTTATTTGTAAAATTAATATTATAAACATGTTTTGCAACGAAAAAAGTACAACATATCTATTTAAATAATACATTTTTGTTGCAATATTTATAAATAATAATTTTTCTATATAATTGAAAAAAAGTCTGTCGCTGATTGTATACAATCCTTGTGCCCTATAAAAGCACGTTTTTAGCCATTCTTAAAAATAGATGTTTTTAAGCCATTCTTAAAAATAGATTGACAGACTTTTTAACCTGTAATAAAATGAATTTAGCACTTAGCAAGTGTTTTCACCTTTTACAATGGCTTAAATGCAGTTGTAAGTACCTTACCTATAAGGAATGTAAACTCATTCTCATCCCAAAGGGAATTACATGCGAAATCACCGCAGATACGTAAGTACCTTACCTATAAGAATGGAAACATCGCCCAACCAAGTTCTGGCTGACTGGGGAAATGGCTAGTGTAAGTACCTTACCTATAAGGAATAGAAACATCATCGTCGAAGTCGTCTTCGGATCCGAGGATTCCTTTGTAAGTACCTTACCTATAAGGAATGGAAACGATTTATATCAATAAAAACCTTTCCAAAAAGTGAGTTCCTTTATCCGCATAAAGTAAGTATCTTACCTATAAGGAATGGAAACTTCGTCTGCAAGCTCTTTGGATACTTTGTTGCCTTGTTGCGTAAGTACCTTACCTATAAGGAATGGAAACGGTTTCTCCCGTTGCTACCCAACAAAGCTTGTCTTCTTATGTTATTACCTTTACTATAAATAATATCCAAACATGTTATATACTCTATCTTCATTTTCTACAGTTATTCTGTAGTAGTTTATCTAAACAAAATAAAAAACAGTAGCATCATTCAATGCTACTGCCTTTTATGAAAAAATATATTTATAGGTATGTAATACTTGTTTATAAAATAAAATGTGATCTAGATATATTAATGTGGATCTATAAATCCTCTTTTCCATGCGTTCATAATTTTATAAGCATTCTCAAGTTTTTCTGTACCCCAATATTTTTATATCTTCTTGAACTATTTTTGATTACTTTCCACTAAAAAGCGAATATTCCCATCAATATAATCACAAGGATATACATATTGCTTAACCTCCGAGTCTGAGTCAAAAGTGATATCATAAAGCATACATTGATGCTCAAGGTAATGAAATCCCGTAATTCTTCCTTGTAATTCAGAAACAATTACTTTTTTCTCCATAAGGCCAATCACTGTACCAGCCTTTATCCTCAGGAAGACCGGTTATAGGGACGTGGACCCCAGTAAAAAGGCTCCAACCCCTATCTCCTTAACACTATCAGGTATCACTAAATCAAAATTACCGGCAGAATAGAATGCATCACATTCAATAACCTCTAATCCATTAGGTAATATTATTTCTGCATCATTGAGGTTACAAAATGAGAAAGTTCTCTTCTCAAACATTTTACATTTTTGAAAAACACAAACTTTTTGAGCCTTTGCAATCACAGAAATGCATATGGAGCTATTTCTATAATAGAATCCGGTAGTATGATCTCCTTCAATCTTTTACACATTGCAAAAGCCTGTATACCAATTGAAACTATAGTTTCAGGAAAGTTCACAGTTTTAATATTATCACAAACATAGAAGCACTCATTACCTATTACTGTAACAGGTTTACCTTCAATCATTTCAGGGATTTCTACATTTTTCTATTCCATGTGATAAAAACCCGCCAAAACAATATGTTCATCATATTCTTCTATAACAAACTCCCTGCATCTGATGCAATGAGTTTTTCTATTGAGACAATTTTCTCTCCATATTTATTTCCATTCCTTTCGCTTTGCTCAAGGCACAAAACGTTATGAAAATGTTTCCTTGAGCTTATTTTTATTATAATTCTTCTTGTAGGGAACTCGGATACTACAAATCACGGGGAGGTGAGTGGGCTGTCCGGCTTGCCGGATGACCGCATGTTATATGTGGTTCGCCTTTTTCAAGCACAAATAAGTGTGTCGTTGAACACGTAATCTTATCTTTGTATAAAACAATCTCGTTTATGGCTTAGGCGTTCAGTCAATGCCGTCTCTCCTATAATCTCTAATGAATCTTCTGATTCTGAAAGGAGTCCCTATGTCTTTAAAAATCGTCTACAAAATCTGCTGTGGTATTGATGTACACAAGACTTTGTAGTTGCCTGTATCGTTTCTACAAACGATATAGGTGTCACTTCTTATGAGCCACCGGTTTTCTACCCTACATGAGCGGTCTGAAAAACTTTGTTACAATGGCTACTCAAACGGAATTACAAGGATGTCTGTATGGAATCTACCGGCAAATACTGGATTCCTGTTTATAACATCTTAGAAAAATGACTGTTCGATTGTCCTTGCTCATCCCAAATATGTTAAGGCTATCCGTGAAAAGAAAAACTGACAAGAAAGATGCCAAATGGATTGCTGATCTGTTCAAGCATGATCTTGTTGCCGGTAGCTTCATGCCGCCCGCTGACATCCGCCAGCTCCGTGACCTTATGCGTTACCGTTTTCAAACTGACCTGCTTTTCAATCAAGCGAAAAGAATCGTTTGCAGAACTGTCTCACGGTTTCCAATATCTAGTTGGGAAACGTTGTTCGATAAATCTGCTCCAGGCAATACTGGATAAACTTTTGGAAAATCCGCAGATACATCTTTTGACCTTGAACCCCTTGTTTACAAAAGTTTGAAAAAGAAACTTCCTGAACTCCGTGACGCTATTGACGGTTATATCACACCGGAACAGGTCGGCAAACTTAAGGTGATCAGCTCGTGTGAAAGCCTGGGAATCCCGGAAAGCAGAGCTTGAAGAACTCATTCTTGCGCTCGCCGCTCCTATCAGCAGGAACTTGCCATTCTCCAAACCGCTCCAGGTATCCGTAGCGACTTTACTTCCATCGGAATTATTTCCGAAATCGGTACCAACATGGAGCTTTTTCCTTCGGCGAAACACTTATGCTCATGGGCCGGTCTTACTCCGACCAACAATGAAAGTGCAGGGAAGATCTGTCCGGGTTTCCAAGGCCGGATGCTATATCAAACCTTTACTGGTCCAGTGTGCAAATGCCGTTGTTACCAGTAAAAGCATCCGGAAATTCGCAACCGTTATCTCCGTCTCAAAAAGCGTCGCGGTCGCAAAGAAAAGCAATCATTGCCATTGCAAGAATGCTTCTGACTGCGATTATATCATATGCTTAAGAACGGTGAAAACTATAATGCGGAACTTTATCGAAAATCCGATTTGCCTCCTGCCAACCGGGAAACCACGGTAGAACAGACAATTATCATCGCAAGAAATCAAGGTTATAAAAATCAAGTCAGCAACTGCATAGCCTTAACTTTTTAATATTCAATTTTTAAAATAGCCACCGAAAGATGGCTTGTTTATGATGCGATTAAGGGAATGGATACCCTCCACTATTCATTTTTCAATCTTTTTCACCCTTGGTTATAACCTATTTTCTTTTTCTTACAAAATTTACTTCTTCATTTATTTTATTGATATCAATATCAAATCCTTTCTCAATTTTATCTTCCAAATCTACACTTTTGGAATTACAACTGAGTAATTTCCTTTTCAATATTTAAATGTACAGAAAAAGGTATACCTTTTGTATAACCATCTGTTTTTAACACATTCTAGAACTGTTGTCAGTTCTATACCTAGATTAGCTTACAAATATCTTCAGCATATATTTTTAAATTTTTGATCAACCCTAAACTGTATCAAACTTTGCTTATTCAAATTCTCACTCTTCCTATTATCCAAGCTCTTCAAATTCTAATATAATTTACAATAAAATTTTTAATTTAATCATACTTACTCTATAGTTGGAATTTCCGTGGTTAAACACATTTCTAATTGTTTTTAGAGTGCGGTGGCTTTGTAACAAAGGAACAACCTTAGTTCTAAAATCATCTAGCAGTATATTTCCAATCCTATCATTTCTAATATATTTACTTTTTATTTCTAACCCAACACCTTGGTTATTATTTACGGGATAATAATAACAGCAAAGCATTATTTGTTAAATTTCTCCATTCTACATTTGGTTCTCTACTTCCTTCTATCAAATGGTATACATAAAAAGCCAATTCTTCGCTTCTATCTTGATTTATAAACCCTAAATTTATTCAAATATCTGTTAAATGCACTGTATTCATCCTCTTCAAAATTTTGCAGTTCTTCATTATCAAAAAATAATATCTCTTTATCTTGATAATAATAAGGAAGCATAGATTCTATAAATGTAAGACACTGCTGAATCAATCCTCTGTTTACACCAGATAATGAGGTCCAAAATATTTGGATCTTTTAGCAAATCACCATATTCATCTTTTATTTTTGCTCAAAGATTCCCAATGATGTACCCTTTTAATATACTGTTTCGTCTTCACTTACTCCGGCTTCAAACTCTTCTCCAAGTTCTTTTAATCCCTCAAGGAACGGTTTTGAGTCGGACATCTGCGCACCCAATGAAATCTTTTGCATATGCCTTGTGATTTGCCTTGCGGTATTTTTGTACAGCCGGATCTGCTCCTGTTAGATATGAAAACTCATTTTTGCTGTCAAAGTATTCTGATAATACATCCGCATTGCCAAAATGCAAAAATCATTGATGCCTGAGAAAAAGCTAAAAATATTAAATGCAGCACTTTGATCTTCTATTCTGCCTGAAGCCATATTTATACCCATTATCATCTTTTGGTCTTATTGCTTCTCCCACTGATAACAATGAGATAACTGCACCTAAAACAATTACTACATCCCTTAGTCCTCCATGAGTATCAATATATAGTCTGAAAGATCTTTTTTTCCTGATTCTTTTGACTGCGTATAAACTCTGCTGCCATTGCAATAGCTCCCAATTCATCATCCGGAAAACAACATTCCTCTTCCTAGATGCCGGTATCAAAAGGAATAGATGGGTCAATAGTATCTGCTTCCTGAAGTCTATGTTAAGTTGGAAGTTGATTCTTATATAGTTTTATCACCTGATAGTTTATTTTATGTTTTCCTTTTTCAGGTGATTCATCAATTCTTTCATTCAGATACGATACTGCACTATGAATTTTGCCATTAGCATCATCCCCATTCTTTTCATCCATTTCCAAGGTTTTTCCTGCTGCACAGCATTATAATATTCACCTCATCTTCCGGAGGCATTCGCTTCAAAAATAACGGACTATACTTTCTCCTTGAGACTTGCAATCATCAATAATAATATCTTTCCGTCGTTTCCTACACCTTAAAAATTGATCTCCCTTTCCATTCTCCGGGTGATTTCTACCGTTAAATGTGCTTACCGCCATAAGTATTGTGGATGACATAATATATTCCTCCTCTTATAATAATTTACCTACTTTCTCTTTTCATCTTCCTAAGTTCCATTACAGGTAATTTCTGCTTACTACTAGGTTTAAAAATATACTTAGGGTCTATTGCCTCCCAATTTTAAATTCTATAAAAGCTATTGGAAGAATCCATGTCATTTATTGCCTGATTCTTACTCTTATCTTTTCACTTGTTTATGTACATCTGGGCAAGCTACTTTTTTTATTCAATTTAGTAAAAACTGTTATGTCTAAAATACTTCTCAGCTTCTATAGATTTTTTAGTATCATATAGATCTTCTTTATTACCACTTTCTTTAATAATATTTCATTTTCACAGATCACTGTATAAAGGAAGTACATATACATATTCTCATTTAAAAACCATCAACAGTCACAAATAAATCATTCTGCATATCTTTTTATTAAAATACTTTTCTTGTATAATTCAAAGAAATTCTCTATACATAATTTCTTTGAATCCACATCCCTATTCCAATCTCCTGCATGACATAACTTGTTTCTAAGCACTCTAAGTTCATTATAATACTTTATAAAAATCTTCATGCTCTCCTGAATATCTCCTTATCAGCAGCATTACTCCTTAGTTTTTCTCTAATAGTATCAGTATTACCCAAATTTTCATTAGAGCAAAGCTTTATCATTGTTTCAATCATTGTGATAGCCGCTGCAATATATCTATTCTTTTCAATATGCCAATATGCAAACTCTACATACAATGTAATATTGTTTTCATCTTGATCCAGATATTTACAGAATCTATCATAAATTTCATCAAATATAAAGTCGATAACATGATTTCCTGTTGAACCCCTATCTTTAATTTTTCTTGCAATTAGATACCATATTCCTTAATTCAGATAAATTATTGGTATCTACAGCAGTACATAATCTTTCAATGCAATCTTTACATCCTTATTACCGCTCGTGAAATATTACTGTCATCAATTTCTCCGTCTTTTTAAAAGTTGATCCAGTAAATGCGTTGTTCCAAATCTTTTAAACTCATCTGCTGCCTTTGTCCAATCCAATAATCTTAACAGAGGTTCTTGGTTTACAATAGGTGTAATACCATCGTCTCCCTGCCCTTCAAACATAGCATATGATACAAAGTCTAATCTATCTCCTTCACTCATTGACAGTTTAAAAGAAATTTACAGCTAATAATTCATAGAATGCAAGTGATCTGAATGAATGTGTGATATCAAAGGATAACACATCATCCTCTCCTATATATTTTTCGCCTGTGCAAGTCTATAAAAGTTTTCATTCATTTCTTCTATGCTGAAACCATAATGTAATATAATTATATCCAGACAAACACCTCCCATTGTATCAATCAATGTTTGTAATTTTTGTCTACAGTTATTCAAGTCTTTTTCTTTACTTTCTTTAAGTTCATATAGCTCAAGTGCATAATCTTCACTTCTTTCCTTGGATGGAGTTATATTGCTGTTTTTCGTAGAACAAGTGTTCATACAAAGGCATGCCAATCACTTCCTGTTGTTCCGATAAAATTATTTTATCTATATTTTTAACTCAATCATAGCATCATATATGTATGCACTTTCTACCACGATTAGATCTATCCTCATTTACAGCATATCTTGCATCAGTACTTAATTTCCTTCGTTTTTGCATCATACTTTCCTGTTCCAATTGAGAGTTAATAATATATTACTCATTCTCTATTATCTCCTTTTTAGCTTGTAGCATTTTTATAGTTTTTAAATAAATGCTTATCATTAGCTGTAATATCCGGTAAGCATTGATCAATTTTAGGTGCCTGTACACTTCCCCTATTATTAGCAAACCATTTAAATATCTCTTTGCCATCTGCAGGTGTTGGATATTCAACAAGTTTTTCTTTCACCTTCCGACAGCGGAATGCTGTATAATTCAATATACCTTTTATTTTTCTTCCCATAGGTCTTTCATTTTATAGATTTGGGGATCGGCTTCAGTTTCTGTAATTGATAATTTGCCATCATCAAGCTATAATTTCTTAAAATTCAGTTTTTCAATATTTACCTTTACCGCACCCATACCATAGGGCTTTGCCTCTTCCAATTCTATGATTACAGTCATTTCCCAAAGTCAATGAATATAATAATGCTGCAAGTTCTTCTTCTGTAATATCTTCAAAATAAACTTTGAATCTTGTTTTGCACTCCGGCATCAAAGCTCTGCCGGCTGAGCGAGATCTTTATATTGTTCTCACCTGTTTTACTTTGATTACCTTTCTCGAACAATTTTTGTGCATCTAAGCTTCTTTCATTTTTAAGCTTATCAGCCCCTGTCAATATACCTTTCTTCCTTTTAGTTTTTGCTTTATATGTAGCCAGTTTTTCAATTCCTTTATCACCTTTTATTTACAGTGTAATAGTCATAATTCCACATGGCCGCTTTTACTATCTTTTGGGCTTTTTAAGATAGAACTCTGTGGATGAATATTTCGGGTACCTAGTATAGGTATAAACCTCAGCACATCAAATTCTACATTTTCAAAAACTTCTGTATCTGTAAAACGTAGTCTTGATGCCAATGACTTTTTATCTGCAATAGTTCCAAACAGTCTACAAGCCGGACAAAAATCCTGTATTACTATTACATGCATGATGTTTAAAAATGATTATGTTCTAATATTTCTGAAATAGTATTTTCAAAAACCTCCTCCTTATATTTTATTTTTCTATAAAAATATCCGGCACTAAAATTGCCGGATATTAAAATCAAATTTTCAATTTTGTGCTTTGTATAGTATTTAATATAATATCCCTCTTACTATTTTGTCTTATCCATTTCAAAGGTGCTTTTTATATTAAATAAAGTTATCATTACCAATAATTGAACTTTATAATATTACGTTCTTTGTTATATAGCCAATAATATAACTGTTCAGTTATTATCTTAATTAGTAAACCATTAAGTATATCAAATATTATAATAAGTTTTTATAATAAAATGTCAACTGTCATCTCATTTGTATACAATGTATCTTATTATTGTACTTTTATATTATGTATTTTGTTGTGTAACCTTTAGAATAAATTTAAAGGAGAATCAAATTGAAATCATTTAGAAATATTTTTATATGTAAATAAAAAGTCTGTCGACCTCTATTTTTATTTTCAAATATGTAATTACAAGTACATACTATAGTATGTGTTTTGTAATTACATTATCTATTCTGATTTGCTTAATTTTTATAATGTTCTGATATCTGAATTTTTGAGAGTCCTCCCTAGATTTAAAAATTGCTGTTTTCTAAACAGATTTTATTCAAAACAGTACTATATTTTTACTTTAATATCCTTGTTTTTATAGCAATACTTATAATTACTCGTTTTTATATACTAAATCAAAAGTCTGTCGCTGATTGTATACAATCACGACACCCTGAAAAAGCCCCATTTTAAGCCATTCTTAAAAATAGATTGACGAGACTTTTTGCCTGTAATACAATGGTCTTAGGTAGAAACAAAGAGTTTTTACCTAAAACAACGGCTTAAATGCAGTTGTAAGTCACCTTTACCTATGAGAGATGGAAACAAGCTTTTCCCCTGACCCATCCTCGTGCATGATTTTAGTAGTACCTTACCTATAAGGAATGGAAACCGATGTTCAGCAAGATGAGTGAGGTTGAGCTGATATGGCAACGTAAGTACCTCACCTATAAGGAATACAACCCAACGGTATTTTTGATATATCTGTTGGGTTTTACTATTCTCACAAAGACAGTGTACCGTTTCAGATACTGCCGCCTTTTTCGCATTGTCTATATTTTATTTTCTTTTTCTGATACTGTCTACTTCTTCGTTTATTCCCCTGAGATCTATTCCAAATCCCTTCCTCACAGTTATTCTCTAATGTCACTTTTCAAATCATTTATATCATTTTCAAAAGAGTAATATATCTGATTTGATAAATGTACTGAAAAGGTATACCTTTTTGTATGACCATTTGTTTAAGACACATTCTGAGAACCGTTGATAAATCAATTTCAAACTGATTGCAAAATATCTTCAGCATCAATTTTTAAATCCCGACCAATCCTAAACTGTATCAAGTATGTTTATTCAAAACACCTCTCTTTCTATTTCTTTAATCTCTTCAAATCTGAAATGGATTTTATATTATTCTTCAGTCTTTTTTTAGCACAGGAAAAAGCAATTTTTCATATAAATCACTTTCATTGTCATTTTCGAGTAAGTATATCTGTAGGGATAAAATAACTGATGATAAACTGTGGCTTTTTACCTCCAAGCTTCATGTTTTCAGAAAACCATTTTACTGAAGACATATTTACGTCATTCGGATCGCTGCTTCTCTTACCTTCACCATCCAATACATAAGGATAAGATACCTCTTTCTATTTAGTGTATTGAAGTTTAAGACATGTTTTAAATCAGTGACATTTTCAAAATCAGTGTCAGTGGCATTTTTAAATAGATCTACCTCAGCCACTTTATTATTAACATCACTTTTGCTATTTGAGCATAAATCATAATTTCCATCTTCTACTGTTCTTTCTTTATACCCATCCACTATAATTTTGACGCTGCCATATCCTAAAGGCTTTCCATGACCTATTTTGAAACAATACTTTCCGTCTTCTTCATTTTCACCTAAACACAACAGCCATAATACGTGCTCTAACTGGGCATCTGTCAAGTCTTCATAATATACAGAAAAAGGAAAATATCCTGATTTAATCCCTCTATTGTTGTATCGGCATTATTTATATCTGTATTTTCAGAAGCGTGATGCCAATAAAATTTTCTGCCTCGTATATCACTTCCTTCTGCATCATACCCTTGATTATAATCACTTGTAATAGCATAAAACGGAAGATAAGATGGATGTGGGCTACGTAATGGAGATAATGAATATTTCTTAAATTCTATATCTTTATCTATAATTATATCCGAAAAACGCACACGACTTTGCAATTCCCTTTTCCTCATTTTTTCCTGTTACACCAAATATTCGGCATGCGGGACAAAGATTATTTCTGCTTGTACAAGGTTTCCTTTCTCCCAAAAGTTCGTCCATACCTTTTTGTAATTATAACGACTATACCGGCAAAGACAAATACACCTCATTTTGCTCGGTTTCATCTTGTTGATTTCTTTATACCATACCGGCAAGCCTCAATCTCGCCATTTTCAAAGCTTTCAAAATCAACTGATCATATCCATGATGAAAATATTCCATCTTGATCCTTAGTCAAATTCTTGTTGATTTTTCATTTTGATATATTTTTATTGTTTCTTTAATTTTTGATAAGCCAAATCTAAATTTTCACTTAAAATATTCGACTCTTTCTTATCAATAAAAAATACTTTCATGTCTTTTTACTATATACTCACCGATATACTATAACCTTGCTTAATTGTGGCTCCATTATTATCCTTATTGTTTTCAGAAACTTCATTATCTCTACTGTTATGCTCAGTACTGTATTCAAGTTCTGATTCAAGCATGTCCTCCGTAATATCTGACTTTTTAATAACTTTCTTCACAAAATACTGCCATTTTCGAAGTTCTTCCTTCAAAAATATTTTATCTCCATATCTATATTTTCTCCTAAGTTCTTCCTGAGTGGCAATACACCAAAACATGTATTCGTATCATCATTTCTATTACTTTTGTAATCTCCTACTTTAAATAGGTACGCTCTGGCAGGCTTTAACACAAGTTTATCACCAACCCACATCAGTAGTCCCGGTTCAAACGGAGCCTTTGTCCTTGTGAAAATATTTTTGAGAAGATCCGGCTGTAACAAAAACATGAGTTTGTCAATGCTTCATATGTACTTCTGATAGGACCTCTTAAAGAACTTCCGGGGAATTATGTACCTGATATTCTCAGAATTACCTATACCATAAATGGATATTCAACATTTTTATCATCTTTAATTCCTGTAGCTTTCTTGCATCGGGAATCAAAAGAGGTGTCTTTACAATCAATTTGCAAGATATAACTCCTGTATGTAAATCCTTCTTTTTCTCAAATTCGTTATATCGTTTTACTTCTTTTTCACTCTAACAAATGTATATGGATTTCAATTACAAACTTTTCTTTTAGAAAAATTCATATTTTGAGGCATTTTTACCTCCTGAGACTTCTGTCCAATTTAATGTTTCAGCAACTATAAATTCAACACAACGAAAATCTTTGATATAGGCTTGACCTGTTGGTGTTACACCAAAATAATGTCGAATCAATATAGCAGCCCTTCCTAATTTATCTCCAAAAATTGATTTAGGTATAGTATATGTTCCCTCCTGTAGATCTAACATAGTACCTTCCAACTCTTTTTGTGGTATCAATATCTAAAAATTTGTTGTTGATCAAAAATAATCTATCTCCGGTTTTAAACAAGTATCATTTGTTTCATAGTAGCAGAATTCATCTTGCAGATCCAAGCGGAATAATCTTTTCTCTTCATCTTTATTGAAAATTCTGATTTCCAATAACTTATTTTCAGATATATCTATATCTTTATCCGGCAACTCTAATACTGTATAACGATCTGTACATTGGATCAAAGCATAACCTCTAAAAATCTTTATTTATATTTAAAAAGTCAACTAAAGACTTTACTCCGACATATTATTCCTCCACTTTGCAATAAGCTAATATATTTTTATACAGTTCACTTCCATCACCGGAAAATTCCGAATCATTGACTTTTTATTACTTTAAAGATTCCTCTTCCGATAGAGGTTCCTCCACCTATAGCTAAAATTCTTCATGAAGATCGGAAAAGAGCTACTGCAAGAGACTTTACAAAATCTAAATCTATCTCTTTTATATAAAATCAAAATAAATCTCCAAAACAGTTGTACCGCCATAGTAGATTTGCTCAGTAAATAATGCACCGTCTACCGTACTTCCGGTGAAACGATCAATTGCATTTCTTGAAATAACTTTAGATACAGAGTTTTAGCTGACTCTCCGAAAAGAAAATTTTTGAACGTATTTTCCCATCTTCTCCACCTTTTTCAAAAGTACTTACTCACATTTGGGTAAAATAATTTCATTCTATGTCCAATAGCACCTGCCCAAGTTGTTCCCGGAATTACAGGAACTTCCTCAATATTACCTGTTTCATGACGTATTATAGCTGTTTCATATCAGGAACTTGCTCTACACCTTCCTTGATTTCTGTAGTATACTGACGAACTGAAATACCGCCTTGTAAAAAGCCAGTTCAAGTGTAATCTTTTTATTTTCCAAAAACTTTATCACTTTTTGATATCTCAAAGCTTTTCAACCAATCATATGTGTACATATCAAAAGTCCAGCCAACTGCTTCCCTGTTTTGTATCAAAAGAAAATTCTTTTTGAAAAATCTTGAAATTTCCTACTCTACCATATCCTCTACTAATCTTACTGCCAAAAAGATAGGAATATTATGCAACACCTCTGCCAACTTATTAAAAAGCATCATCTTCTTCTGATCTCATTTGTATCCATATCTCTTTCTATAAATGTTCTGAAAATTATGCGCTTTCCAATATTTCTCTATCAAACTTAGCTCCCGGTATTCCATATTTATAATCATCCAAAGCTACCCCTGTCTCTTCTTGATACAAAATACTCTTCTGACTGTATATAAGCATCATACACTCTAAATTGGCTTTCCGTTATCGCTTTATTACCATTATCATTACAATTATCTCTTATACTTCCAAAGTACCTCTGTGTCCATTCATCACCCATTACTTTTTACATGCATCACGAAATACACCTGCAACAGCACTTCCGGGAATATAAAGGTATTCTCTTGAGTTAAGTACTATATCTGATCTGTTTTTCATTTTTACCATTTCCTATGCTCAAAGGAGAAAGAAGTGTAAACTCTATCTTTAGATATTGTTTTTAATATGTTTTTCATAACTTATCTCCTCCTTCAAATCTGTATTTAGAGAACCTTCGGAAAACTTATTTAAATATTTTTGATTAGTCAAAACCTCCATCAAAAGATCTCCCAGAATGACTTTACTATTTCTTTGGCTATCGTTATTTTCTTTTTCAGCATTTATATTTTTCAGTCTGACAAACAGACAATATTTCCATCAATTTCCCCATGTACTTTTCTTCTTTATTACTTGTACATTTTAGAATTTTTCACTATCTAATATTCCTTCTTCATTACAAAAATACATTTGTAACAGATCAGTTATTTCCTTTTTTTCCCCTTTCCCCCTTTTATCGAATTCACTTTATCCCAAAACTTCTTAAATGAATCTTTACCTTTTACATTTTGTTCTACACTTTCTGTAAGCATTAAAGTAATCCTACCTAAAGTAGATGGAGACATATCAAATTTTCTTTCTGTTACCTTATCAAGAAGTCCTGACATAATACATCCATACATCTCCTTTTGGCAGATAAGTAGACAGCATAGGTCGAATTTTTAGCAGGTATATTTATGTTTTTGTGTTGACGGATTGTTCTCTTCATTTGATCTTGATATCTATACCTTGTATATCATAAGGAATTTTTACTGCAAAACATCTGAATTTCTCCATATCCCTCATGATTACGCTTTCCAAACCCATGATTTATTTATTTCATACGGAAGTTTCTGCCCCTTATTTTGCTGTGCATCCTTACGGATCTTATATACAAAAACTGAGTCCGGATTGAATACAAGGCATTACGGCTCTCGGTAAATTCCATACACTTTGGTATCCGTGAACAATATATTCCTCTACAATACAATACGGACAGCTAACATTACCATCCATAATTTTTTTCCGTCTTTTGGCTTTTCAATTATCTCATCAAATCCTAATTCATTTGCTATCTGATAATAAACCTTTTCCGGATCTACCGTTACTCCTGACTCACATTGAAATATCCCGGAGATGCCAAAGAAATATAAATCACATCTCCGGTATTGATTTCAAGCTTCTTATTTTCACTATTATAATTATCATTTATATTTATAATTTGACATTTCCCATACTGAGCTGTTCTTGACTTTCCCAGTACAAAGCCTTGTATTCTTGAGCAAATTATATAATGTTTTGTAATGTTCTCTAGGGTATGAAATAGTGCCGGCAAATACTTGTCCGGATTCTAATGCTGTCTGAGAGTACAGCAATTTATCATCTCCCTTCTATGATGGAAAAATAACTCTTTTGTTCGGTTCTATTTCCTCTACACAAATGCTTTTCGTCTTCACCTATACAAATACTTACATACTTTCCCTTCATTTTCTTAGGCTGATTACCATTCCCCGTATTAAGATTAGAATCATTGGAAAAAGAAATCTTATCCGAATATTGCAAGGTATTTACATAGACACCTGTCTTTTTAGTTTATTTATACGGAGCCGGGTAGTAACTTTTATTTCCATCAGATATTGTAAGTTTGAAAATTTTGTTTTTCCGTTTAAAAATAAGTCAAAAAACATCATCTTCCGCACTTGTACCGGCATTTGATAAATATGTCCCTGCCAGAGCACCTGCAAAAGTTCTTCGGAATAAATGATAATGTATCGTTCTTATCTCCACCTGGGATAATTAACGGATCTATATTTTGTAAAAACTTTTATAGTTTCCACTCTGTCTGAAAAATCGCCATTGAATACATGAACATCATCAGATTTTGAGACTTGAATACACAAGTCACACTCCCTAGTCCTCTATTTCTGTTTATACCTATATTTCTGGTAGGCTTGGGCTATTTTCTCCAAAATCCTCTTTCCAACTCTTTTTATGGCAATTCCTGCAATAAACTTTAACGGTTTATCTTTTCTCTGTTCCATTGCTGTATATTGGTTGATTACTCTAATAAATCGCAAAGAATTGTCATATGCTACACCATCTTTGATTCTTGTTTGTGCCTTTACTGAAGTAAATCATCAAAATCTTCTCTTTTGACAATAGTTCCTCAAGTATATTTTTCTTTTTGAGTTTATCTAAATTTTTACTAATTTCATCAAAATTATTTATATATCCATTTCCAACTTGGATTCCGATTACTGTTTTGAGAATTTGAACATCAAAGATATCCTCTATAGGATTCCCTCCATCTTCTTGTAACAATCCAACCTGATGTAAGAATTCTGCACTCTCTCTTAGCACACCCTTTAAACGTCTTGCCGGTAAAAATGGTGAAAACCGTTTCTGTCACTTATACTACATCAGTATCAATGGTTCCAAAAATGCGTATCCATTGCCAATGCAGATATCTGATTGTAAAGTTATCTCCAACTCTCCCAAATTCCATTCGGTATTATTTGTTGACCAACTTCATTTTCTTTTTATTAGATGAAGATTTATTTTTAGAAGAACTATTTTTTTCTTTTTACTCAGCAAATTACATCCCCTTTCCAAAATTTATATCGTAAACACTCGAATCAAATCTTTCTTTACCAACTTGCGGTTTTCAACGAAGAAATTTATCACATCATTTTCTCTCATATCAGTGTCATTTTTACCTGACAGTTCTTTGATTTCATCTAAAATCTGCTTTTTCTCTTTAGAACTATGTGCCAGTATACGTCGAATATCTGTTTTTCATAGCATCCTCAGATAGTAGTGACGAATAAGCAATCTTTACATTACTTTTTCCCAAATAAAGAAAGTATTTTTATTCACTCGTTCTACAAAAAGCAACAGATACTACCTGTTCATCTTTCACATCTGTTTCTTTCTTGTTAACTTTTCTTTCTACTCACGGTCTTGAATTATCCAAATCTCCATTATCTCTACGTATATCCTCAAGCTCAATCCTATGCCACCCTGCAGATATTCAAAGTCTATAAGGTTCATATCGGTAAAATCCATGTTTTTCATGTATCTTTTGCAATTTTCACAACATGCTTCAGCAATTCTATATGCATCGGAGAACGGAGCATGGCTATGAAAAAATGGCAACTCCTGCACATGAAGGTATGGATAAGGTAAATCTTCTAAATACTCCTTAATCACAGCATAGGACTCATCAGCTCTGCAAATAACCATACTTTCATCTCCTGCACCAATAATCTGTCTTCTTTTACCTTAAATCTATTTAATCTATCGTCAACAAAATTCTTCTGAATTTCTTTAGAAAATTCTCTTAGCCTATTTACGCAATCATCATATGTTGTTCCAACTTCTTTCAAGCATTCTTGTACTTTGGCTCCCATATTGTTACTGTCAATATAGAAGACTGCCAACATACTGTCTTCACTCTTGTTTCCTCAACAATTTCATCAAGAATTTTTATCATTCTCATCAAAATTTTGAATACTCTGTTTCGTACTTCGTTCTCTTTGCCTGATTTTCTAAAGATAATTTTATATATCCACTTTCATTTTGGTGTATTGATATAATAAGCAGTTAACGGATTACCTGTTCCGGGATCTGTCTGAACAATAGGAAGTGTCCCATATGGAATAGAGACCAATACACTGCCCTCTGTAAGTCTATGCTTTTCATATAATCTGTCATAATCCCCGGATGTACCTGTGCTCTGATAACAATTTGATTTATATTTTCAATGTATGTACAAAACACACGAAGAGAACCTGTATTCTTCAAAACCTTCTTTGTAAAAATCTCTGTAACTCCAACCGCTACTTCCTTACTCTTAAAAAGTAGAATAAAGTTTCCTCCGCCATCATAAACAATTTCTCCAATATATTGTTTGGATTCCATGTTTTTCAAACTCTTTAAAAAGAAAAACTTATCCAATTCTTCCTTGTTAGGATCATATCCCTTAATGGCCTGAACGTCAATTTTCCTATCGTCGATATCCTCTGTCAAATGTTTTTAAAAATTATATTTCTAGTACTCAATTGCTGCATCATATAAATAATCTTTAAACAAGTCTCGAATTATCCAAGATGCCCCCATAATTTCTTTTTATTTTTCCCACTTCTATATATAAATTCCTGCTTTCCACGAATATCATACATAGCTAAAACATATTTATTTTTCATATTAGTATTCCCCTTTATATCACCTGATTCCTTAGAAAAACACACTTTCATCAGATCTGCTCAAACATCCCAAATCCCTGAGAGTTCCTTGACCCCAAACCTGTATCGTATAAAAACTGCAAGCTTTCTATATCCGACTTTAATGTAAAACTTCCTTTTCCAAGCTGTTATAAATATTTCACCTCCAAATTTTTGTCACATATTTATTTCAGTCACGTTAAAGTTCTTATGTGGAAAGCAAAAGATTCCGGTGTTGTTACTTTCTCCTACTACAGATTGAAATTTCCTTTGAAAGTTCTTTTGTTAGTAGTAGTTAAAGTACGGATCTGTCGGTTCAAAGATAATTTGTCTTTGTTTTCTCTCCTTCACGATATGCAATATCTACACAAACAGGTGACAGCATTCTGATTTCCATCTCTTCATCCAATATCTTGGTATTAGTAATTTCATAGCGAATTAGAAAGATTCTCTGTCCCTGCCAGTTCAAATACTTCTTCATTTTTCCAATGCCTGCGCAAATACCTCACAGAAAAACGGAACTGGGCTCGTACCTCCCACTCTATAACATTGTCAAATTTTATTTTAGAACCCGACACTTGAGAAAATGACCTTTCAACAGGCTGAATACAAAGAGTTTGAAACTCTGTCCTTCAGTTTGAAATCCTTTTATTATGCAGAAAATCTGAGAATTCAGGATATTCAGACAATCTTTTATAAATGAATCCTGTAGAATATGGTGATATGAAAGAGGCAATACCAAGTGGAGTGTCGGACTGCAATATAGTTTAAATTCCATGTCTGTCTTTATAGCTTTTTTATTTAATATCTTCTAAACTGCACAAATTCAAACAGCATCTCTTTATGGTATTTTCCGTCATCTCTTTCCACTCTTTGACATTGCGTTTACTGCAAGCTGCAATACGTCCAAACCTTCTTTTTTCAAAAGATTTACCAATCTGAATGATAGAGTAAACTCTCCTGCAAAAAGTACTACTTTGTCATTAAGCTCTAATATCTTTTCTTTATACTCACCGGCCATGGCGTCTAAACTGTTCTTCCGTGTAAGTCGGGTCTACAGCAGGAAAAGGAATCTCCTTAATGTCTCCATATGTACTTGCTTCTTCTTTTTGTCTTTCATCCCACATATCATATGGATGATTGGTAAGTTAATCATAACTTACTCCTTATATTTTATTTTTCTATAAAAAATATCCGGCACTAAGTATTGCCGGATATTAAAATCAATTTTTCAATTTTTGTGCTTCTTACAGTATTTAATACAATATCCCTCCTACTATTTTGTCTTATCCATTTTCAAAGGTGCTTTTTATATTAAATAAAGTTATCATTACCAATAATTGAACTTTACAATATTACGTTCTTTGTTATATAGCTAATCATATAAACTCGTTCAGCTACTATCTTAATTGGTAAAACCATTAAGTATATCTAAATATTATAATAAGTTTTCATAATAAAAAATGTCAACTGTCATCTCATCTGTATACAATGTATCTTATTATTGCACTTTTTATATTATGTATTTTGTTGTGTAACCTTTAGAATAAATTTAAAGGAGAATCAAATTGAAATCATTTAGAAATCTTTTTATATGTAAATAAAAAGTCTGTCGACCTCTATTTTTGTTTCAAAATATGTAATTACAAGTACATACTATAGTATGTGTTTGTAATTACATTATCGGTTCTTATTTGCTTGATTTTTATAATATTCTGATATACAAGTTTTTAGAGTCCTCCTTGATTTAGAAAATTGCTGTTTTTAAACGGATTTTATTCAAAACAGTGCTATATTTTTACTTTAATATCCTTGTTTTTATAGCAATACTTATAATTACTCATTTTATATAATAAATCAAAAGTCTGTCATGATTGTATACAATCACGACATCCTGAAAAGCCCCATTTTAAGCCATTCTTAAACAGATTGACAGACTTTTAGCCTGTATACAATGGTTTTAGGTCGAAACAAGAGTTTTTACCTATCACAACGGCTTAAAATGCAGTTAGTCATACCTTACCTATAAGGAATGGAAACTGCCAGGTGCAGATGGAATTGCTCCTCTTCGATGTTCAAGCAGAGTAAGTACCTTTACCCATAAGGAATGGAAAACTCTCAGCCCTCTCCGCCATTTCCTGCTCACTAGGAGCGTAAGTACCTTACCTATAAGGAATGGAAGCTGAACAGTCTTACGACTACTGGTTCCAGAGATACCAGTAGTACCTTACCTATAAGGAATGGAAACGGATTCTTATCGAACCCTTCCTTCAGAAGCTGAAGAAGAGGCAGAGGCCAGTAAGTACCTTTACCTATAAGGAATGGAAACTCATCTATGGTGAGATTCTTTGTTTCTGTTTCCAGCCACAGTAAGTACCTTTACCTGTAAGGAATGTACATCTGGTTTGATGATAAACAGTAACTAAATTCCATATTCAACATAAAAAGGCAGCAGCATCATTTCAATGCTACTACCTTTTTGACTATATATTTTAACACATTAGCTCATTGCTTTTTAAATCGATATACCACATATATGGCAATATTCATTCAAAGCAATAGCTAAATGTAATACAATTAAAGATCTACTATACATACCAACATAATTCAGATGATAATGCCATTAATACAAGTGAGCTCTTTACCACTAATATCAAATAAAGTTATATTTATACTATTGTTTATTAACATAAGTATCCGCATTATCCTGATTTGCTATTCCCAAAGATGATATTTTTGACCAAGATATTAGACGATTCAGTCCTTTCACCAAGCTCTTATCAATAACTGTAGCTGAATATATTATGCAGGCATCCTCATTCACTCAAAATTTTCGATATTTACTCCTGTATCCAATATAGAATCTTCATTATTTCTTGCACCAGTAACAATCCTTTATTGTATTGTCGAACCATTTATATACTCCATGTTATCAGGTAACGAAACTTTTTAACATAACATTTTTCAACGTTTACACCGGATACATTTGTATAGTAAACGCTGAACTCCAATGTATCTCCTACACTTGCATCAACGCTTTTCGTCCATTCTTCGGTACCTTTAAGTCTTACGCTATGTTCCATTTTTATAACCGCATCCCTATCCTCTTGAGTTATTTGAGCCTCAATTATTCTATCAAGTTCTTCCGCAGATAAATGTTTTTCTTCACCGGTAGATGCGGTTTCCGTTTTTCGCTTCTAAGCTTGAAGTACTTTCGACGACAAACTCTTATTATTATTTGAACATGCTACAAGACATATCATTGTTAATATCGTTACTATTCCTACTGTATATACTCTTTTTCTCATATCCCATACATTTTTACTCCTGCTTTAATAAATAATATCCATATATTATTTTCTCCTTTTACCTAGATATATAATTATCTACAAAAATATTGCTGTAATCCAATACAACAATTCATTTTATATTTTATGGCATATCAAGATAAGGTATCACAGCCTTTAAAGCCTCAATGCTCTCAGGAGTTAGAGTTACTTTAAAAGTCTTTTGGATCAAACTTATTAAGATTATTTTTGATTCTTCCATTAATTTATTAAATAATTCCTCAAATTTAGGATTTTTCTCTAATCCTTCTTTTCCAATTGAACTTGATGGACCGAGAGTTAGAACGATGCCGGTACTAGGGTTTTTACCTAATATAAATGTCCAATAAAAGCCTTTTTCACCTTTATCAATATCACTATTATAAAAAGAATAATTTGAGAGAAAAGTTCAAAGCTCCATATAGCAGTTCCTGATCCATCCCATATTCCTGTTTCACTCACTTTTACGATTATATGCTCCTCCACTAAACATAACTCTTAAATCATGTTCTTTAATCCAGATCATGCAATTCTTTAGGCAAACATGATATAAATTTTTCTTGTGGATTTTCAGCCAGCATTGTAGCAAGCTGATACAAATTTTGTATACCTGACTGTGACATAACTATACCATGTCCTACATCTGAATAATCATCCGCATCTTCATTTGCAAACCAAATTAATGTGTACAAATTTTTTTTCATTTGGAAATGCATAACATCCCTCTTCTAATGAGTCAAAATACCGAAATGACTGTACCTTCATTAGTTTACCAACATAAATCTAGATGTGTACATTTCACCACCGATAGAACCCTCATAATATTCAAATCCCAAGTTTTCAAAGTCTTTTTAATGTTATTTTTTCTTTTGTTGTAAACTACAACTTGTAGACAATTCATAACTATAACCAAATATACTATTAGTATAAATTTAGTTTTTAAACTTTATACATAACATAAATTACTCCTATATCTTATTCTCTACTCTAGAAATATCCTCTAAATAATCTCCACCAAGTTCTTGAGCTTCTTGAAAAAGTGAGCTTTGCCTTTTATCAAAATCCTTGTCTACTATTTTTCCATACTCATAAAAAGGCTAAATAATATTTTTCCTAATCTTACAACTTCAGTATCTTTTTGCACCAGCAGACTTTTTCTGCCCAATAAAATCCTTCATCATATTTCTCAAGGTAGTATTCTAATAAAGTGACATATGCTACTTCTATATCAGCTTCTGCTGCAAGCTTAAACTCTTCTTCGACCTTTGACTCGTTAAATATTGGACTTTTTATTTTCTATATAACAGTATCCCAAATATAAATGTGCAAACCCACTTCCATTATCAGTTGCTCTTTTTAGGTAATCCTCTGCCTTGATATAGTCTTTCTCATATACATCCCCCTATAATAGGATACGCCTATATTGCATAGTCCGTCAGCATTACCTGTATCTGCTCGCCTTTTTGATACCAATCTATTGACTTCGTATTGCTCTGTTCACAAATTTACCCATTAAATACATATCTCTAATGCTATATATGCTTCAGTATATCCCTTCTCCAGCAGATAAAGAAAAAGTATTCATAAGCCTTTTCATAACTCTGATTGTAGAAAACTCCATAATAATATAAATTTCAATTATATACTGTGAAACTCGGTCACCTTCATCAGCTGTTTTCTGATAAAAATTCAATCTCTTTTTGTACTAAGTTTAGACGAGATCTGATGGTAACTCTCTGTCACCAGTCTCTGTAGTAAATGTATGTTTTGAATTATATCCCACATTACTACTATCCTTCTTAAAAACATATAACTACAGATACGACAGCTATAGTTATTATCAAGAAAATATGCTATTTTCTTTTCATAATTTCTGTTCCTATTTACAAACAATATCTGTTAAATTCGCTTATAGCATCTGTTAGTGAACTATATGGACCATATGTAGACCTTCCATCCATTACATACACCCAAAAAGTCACACCATCACCCTCAATCCAACAATGTCCATATGAACTATATCCTCTTTGTATACCATATCTTTCCCCTTTTTATTTACATGATTAAAAATTTAAAATACAAAGTATAATAAGTCTCACTATACCTCCTCATAATAAATATATTCTTATCAACTTTGTACAGCAAAACAAAAATTAAAGTGATGTAAATAGTAACATAATTAGAACCATATTAATTATATCTAAATACTGTCGTAGGTTTTTGCAATAAAATGTCAATATATTATTATTCTACTTATGGAATAAGCCCAAATATTTTATTATAAATAACAGGCCTTCAACAATTTATTTGAAGACCCGTTGAATCAAATAAAGATTTTATTCTTTTAAACACACCTATTATTAATCTATCAAGAATCCGGCTTTATCTCTTAATTTAATTAAAAGTTCTAAGTGCAAAATTATTATTGAATTATCCATGCACCGTCAGCACCTAATCTATAGCCGTCTATTGTTGTATTCAAAGCATTTTTCCTCCACTGCCGTCTGTGGCGGTGCTTAGATAATACCATTTTTCCTGATACTGCTCTCCAACCTCAGACCATCTTTCCGTTGTTACTACCTTCATCTGTATTCAAATAGTACCAACTTCCGCTTATATTCAGCCAACCTGTAAACATATATCCTTGTGAATCAAAAAGAAATACCAACTGTTGTTAACAAGCTTCCATTCATTTCTTGGATATGTGCCGTCACTGTTCTTAATCCACCATCCTTTGTTGTCTCTTTGCCATGATATACTTCCCTGTGGTATAGAAGATGAGTTCTGAGAAGCCTTAGCAGCGCTGCCTCCGAGTGTGAGCCTCCACCTCCTCCTGAGCGTGTGAACCTCCGCCTCCGCCACCACCGGAACGTGATCCTCCTTCCACCGGGTGTGAGACCACCGCCTCCCGATGATGAACCGCCTTTTCACTTTTTCTTTTTGTAGTATCGGTTGCTGCTGATTTCCTATGTTATTTCCGGTATTACTATTTGTATTACCTGAATTTGTTCCGACAATATTATTACTGTTTCCGATATTTAGATTACCACCTGTATTATTTCCACCATTACTTGGGATTTGTACCTGTATTAGTTTACCACATTATTGCCGGAATTAGCTGTATTATTACTTGAACCTCCTGTATTTGTTGCGGCATTATTTCCGATATGTTTACTACATTATTATTCTCAGGCAATTTATTGTACTTAGTAATTATAACTGTATCTGAGAGAATATTGCTGTAATCACCTTCCCAATCTACAAATTCATACCCTTCTTTATAAGGCGCTTGCGGTGCAAATGCAGGATTACCTTCTTCTACTATCTGAGTTGATATTATATTGTTATCATCTGTCTTAAATGTAACTGTATATTCTATCGTAGCAGGAACTCTTTCAAAGAAGAACATTTGTGCCGGATGCTCATGCCAAATATATTGTTGCACATTAGTACCGTTTGCTGTTTGACCTCCGGTTATATCACAACTTTACCTGAATTCTTATTTACAATTCTATATGTTCCCTCAGTATCATTGTTTTTCACAATATACCAGCTCTCACTCTGGATTATAATGCCTTTCCCAGCTGTAAATATTTGCTCTGTTGCTCAAGGAATACCATACTACATCCATATATTTATTATTGTATGTATTCTTTATAAAGGAATGTTCCGTCTGACTGCTTCTCAAGCTTCCAAATCTGTGTTGAGAGGTAAATCAGGTGAATTATAATCATATAGGTATATATTCTTGCCGTTTGTACTACTTGAATCTACCTCGGTAGTAATAACCTTTGATACATCAAGCTTTGAACGAATTATATATGTAGCATTATCTTTTAAATCATTTGTACTTGTTTCTTCTACATTCGGAAAGTCATGCTTTTCAAGATAGAATCTTTGTGCTGTGGATTCATTAGGGATGAGTATTGATAAATATTATTGCCGTCAGTAGCATCTCCGTTTCTTACATCCAATGAATATCCTGAATGTTTAGCAATAAATCTATATCCACCACCGTTTCTTACTATGTACCATCTTTGATTATCATTTCCCTGTACATAGTCCCACATAATCGCATTCTTTTTCATTGCCGTATGAATATGGTCCACCTAAGATATCAGAAGTTTTCCACCTTGCTTTGTTTTTACGATAAAACTGTCATCACTTTGACGTTCAAGCGTCCATACATAGTCACCATATTTAAAATAATCTTTTAAACCTTTACATTCTGTCCGTTTGTATTTCGTCACCTTCCCAGCCTAAGCTTCTGCCTTCTGCCACATCTGAACGTATGGTATAGTCGCCGTCGGCTATATCATCATCACTTCCACCTCCACAGGTCCCGGGATATGGTTAGGTATAACAGGATCATCAGGTCTTATATAGATATAACCTTGTACCCATGTTCTTGCCTCTGTTGGATTGAGATATCTGTTGGCAGAAAAATACATGTCTGGATACAAAATTATACTCGAAAGTATTACTGAGCCGTCTCCACCCACAGCTTCTACCTATGGCTACATGTCCTGTCTCATATGCATGATTATTTGGTGCAAAACAGGCAATAGCCTGAGTTTAGGTTCATTTCCATGGATATGTGCCTGTATTTACATTGTATGCATAAAATCTTTTTGCATACCACTTTGAAATATTAGGCCAATGCCGTATTTCATAAGCCCTTCCCCAAACATACCAAGTACATTCTCTATACAACCAACGACTATGAAAAGGATTATATGCCCATGTTATAATAATAAACATTTCCATATTCAGGGCTGTAGTTCTCCTAGTAAATCCTCCCCTGTATTTAATAAACTGGCCATTCTAAAACTTGCTATAGATGGAGTTGCAAATTTGGATATATCTAAGTCTTCATCGATATGAGAATTCTCATATCCTTCTAAACAATCTTCATTATCCTGTTGTTCTATTCCTCCATATGCAACTGTTTGATTAGCAAAAACTATTACTATAGATAATAGGATTGCTATAATTTTATTAATACGTTTATTCATTTTATCCCCTATAATCAGTTCTGTTTTTAAATTAATGCGCTTCCTACTACAACATATATATCCTCCAATATTATATTTACTTGTTTAACGTAGCAATATCTGCCCTCAAAAATATAATATTATTTTTTAGCTTTTTATATAATGTACCATCCCAATAACTACATACCCCTGTGTAATTTTTAGTGTAAGTACTATAATCCTTATATTTATTAACATTTTTACCGAATTTGTATATTAAATTTACATTAAAACCACCGGAGAAAAACGGTGGCAAAATCAATTTTATAAAATTATATTTAAATACAATTTAGTATAATATAAAACCAGAAGTGATGCATAGACGGAAAAATAAATCTTGTTGTTTCTCATAACCGAAGCTAATTTTCTCTCTTCTTTATAAATCAGGCATACAAAGCCATACTATAACAGCTATTACATTTACACCTATAACCATCATATATGAAGTCGAATTATTGAAACACATAATTGTATATGTGAGTAACAGATGCTATAAAGGTGCCAGCAACAAAAGATCCTGCACATTGTGCATTGAACTCTACCGCATATGGAGATGTGGAGGAAAACCATAAATATGAATACAGTCCTATAAGTACAAGACAAAACATAGGTGACATATTTTCCTATGACATTATAGCTTGAAAATCCATACATAAATGAGAAACAGTATTCCCATAGATGAGAAGAATATAGTTTACCGCTATATGTATGTTATTGGCTACAACACTCAGCCTGGTGATTTTCAATGTATCCGGAGTTTTCCTCTATATCATGGAAATCTTTCATAGGCTCTCTTGTAAACAGTAAGAAGCTGTTTACAAATACCAGTATCAACACAAATATAAGAGCTGTATTTGCAACTATAGAAAAATCCTTGATAATATAAAAAGTATCAAGGTTTTCCCTGTGCCTTTAAATAGCTGTATAAAGCTAACGCACATAGAGCACCTGTTATGTTGCAAAACAACGAATAAACTATATGGCTTATTCAAGATCATATCTTCCGTTCCCTTGTATTATTTTTGTCTCTATCACCGTATTTAGCAATCATATATATGTCTTTATAGTTAATTTTTCTCGTAGCTACTATTTTTGTATTGTAAATAAACACTGCAATACCTGTATCGATAAGCCCGAAAAAGCACTGTAGATACCGCAATAAATAATGTCAAAAAGAAAATAAAGCAGGTGACAGATTTTTCATCCAAACGAATATATCTATTGCTGAAATCCTATAAATACTGAATATTATTGAACCGAGGATCAAACAAACAAAACATAGAAATATATAGTTCCAATTTTCTTTTATACTGTTTATATACCTGTTTTTACATTCGTATTTGTTTCATCAAAAGATTCCCCAATGTCATTGACGTCTAATATATCTTCCGTATTTACTGTCGGCTCTTTAATATCCTCAGATAACACTATATTCTTGTGGCTTGTCGGTAATTCACAATTCTCCAAACCGTACTTTAGCATACGCAAAGAATAGGATTTATAGTCATCTTCTTTTTAACCCTTTATAATCAGGAAAACAACTTTCACGTTCAATAAAACTCCTTACTCTCTTGAAAACTAGTTCTTTCATCTTTGATTAAATATGTGTCAAAAACATATCTTCATGGCTTTCAAGTTCTTATATCCCTTTCTTTCCACGTTTTATCTCACTGATTCTGCGTTTCCACCATATTTCCGGGTCTTACTTTATCTATAATGCACAAATGAAGAGTAGGATACCCAGCTCTTCATTTATATATTTTATTATATCGCTTTTGACAAATCCTGCGTTCTTGCATATGCTACACACCCTTAACTCAAGTAGATAATATATAAATATTCAGCTTATATTAAACATATCGTTTTACGGTTGAGAGTCTGTGGGCAATGACACAAATGTAGTTCTTCGACCATCAAGCGAATCCATACCGCCTGTACAAGCTTGTTCCGTTCTTTGTATCAATCGAAGATGTAGCCTCATCCAAAATAGCAATGGGAGGATCTGCTAAAGGCCGCTCTTGCGATAGAAAGGAGCTGTTTTTGACCCTGTGACAGATTTTGCACCGCCCTCATGAAGGAATGTATTATATCCGTCAGGAAGTCTTTCTATAAAACTGATCGGCATTTTGCCAGTCTTTGGCAGCAGCTCTGCACTCCTCATCTGTTGCATCAGGACGACCATAACGAATATTTTTCCATAACAGTATCTGAGAAGAGATTTGTTTCCTGAAGAACCACACCCAGATCTTCTAAGGTCGCCTCTTTATCTTTTCTGATGTTCTATACCGTCATATCTTATCTGACGTTTTGAATATCAAGTAAAATCTGTTTATAAGATTTGTTATAGTTGTCTCACCTGCAACTGCAGAACCTCACAAAGGCAATCTTTTTGTCCCTTGTTCGCAAAGAGATTTATATCATGTAGTACTATCTTTTCAGGTACATATCCGAAGTCGACATTTTCAAATACAATATCTCCTTCAAGTTTGTATGTGATTTCCTTAATCAGAATGTATATTCTTCCATGCCCAAATACCGCTTGATTTTGACTCTGATATATTTCCTTTGCCGTCTATTTTTGCATTTACAAGAACATACCTTCATCTTCTTCCACGGCTTCATCCAAGTGCAAATACTCTCTGACTTCCGGCGCCCATACTACACATTGAGCTGTTGTGATACGGTCATAAAGGTCTGTTAAGCTTTTACCAATGAAGAATGCGGCTATAGTTCTATGGTTACACCGAAATGACCGTTTATAGCCAGATATCCTCAACTACAGCTATTACTACATAACTTAAATTTCCTATTGCGCAACTATAGGCATAAGTATATTTGCATATCCGTTTGCTTTTAGGCAGCCACACAGGATCTTCATTTATACCCGTAAATCCCTCTATGTTCTTATCTTCATGGTTGAATACCTTTTGTACTTTTGTCCTTATCATCTCTTCTATATATCGTTTACTTTCCAGAATTAGCTTTGTTCGAAATATTTACCCGAAATACTTTGGCCTTACAAACCTGCATGGAAATAATAATCATAATAACCGACACCACGTCATCATAGGGCTTAAAATAAGCATTGTTACAAATACGGCAACAATTAAATCAATGCTTCCACCAGCTTGGGAAGGATATTCCTATAAACTGTCGCAATGTGTCTGTATCATTGGTATAGCTGCTGCTTTGTTTGTCTTTAGCTTTGGCATAATGATCCTCCTTTTATTACAATATCTTTTAAGCCTTCTTTGCTGATAAAACATTCCAAACTTCTTCCTTCTGCCTTAGAAGGTTTTGTCAGTGTTGCCACATCTGAAGAGCCTCAGCAAAATCATCAAAATATATTTTGACTTGAACATTCTTGCCATCTCTCTGCCTCTGAATCTTGAGTAACTTTAACTTTGTTTCCCTTTTCAAGAATTTTCTGGCTGAACCGACTTTAGTATTAAGATCATTAGTGTCAATATTTGAGATAAACGAACCTCTTTACTTCTATTGTCTTTTGCTTTTCTTTGCTTCCTTATCTTTTCTGGCAAGTTCATATCTGAATTTACCATAATCAATAATTTTACAAACAGGGTTTAGCTGTCGGAGCAATAGAACCAATCCAAGCCTGCTTCTCTGCTTTTTCCTTGCCTCATTATTGAAACTACACTAACTGTTCACCCTCTGATGAAAATAGACGAACTTCTTTAGCTTTAATCTGTTCGTTAATCAATTGTTCACTAATACTTTATACCTCATTTTCTTTACCAATATAAAAGGCAGATGAAAACCATCACCCAAATAATCATTAATCAAAATCAAAAATGTTTATATGAACCAAGTCACTCCTGTGCTAAGGTAGAGCCGAACCTGCTTTCTTTCAACGTGTCTATGTTACCAGTTTTCTTTTGTTTGTCAATCGGTTTTAATTTTTTACGGATGTATGACATATCCTTCAATGTCATAATAACCTGCGGATCCTCATCATCTCCTCCAAACCATACATGAGTAGTTTTATCCATAGCCACTCCTAGTTGTTATAAATGACCAGTCATTATCACCTATTATTACTTCATTATGACCTGAAGAACTCTTCCAATTCAGCATCATTTGTGTAATAAAGATAAATAGTTTTATCTTCATTAATTATCATATTCTTATTTATACTCTCTCTCTTATCGGCTCTGGGCTGAGTCCCTCATAAGACCAAGTAAGTCCGGTGTTACCATCCTCATATTTGTCACCTCTATTAGGAAGATATGAACCATAATCTGACTCATAATCTGATAACTTACTTCCTGGTGCTGCTAATTGTGGTTACTGTACTCATATCAGGTAAGCTACAAATTTTAATATTTCCGTCCTTGTATGTCCAAATATATATGTGTGACCTGTTTCAAAGTTATCATAAATTCTCATATATCCGCTTCCTAGAGTCTATATACTCCGGGTACACTGTCACAGCATTGAATCTGTAGCGAGTTTATACAAGCTATAATTTCTTGTAGATGACAATGCTCCTTTATATACTTGTTCAAGACTTATAGGTGCATCTGCTCCGATATAGGTATTCAGGTATTTCCACCATCATTTGAGTTCTCTACAAATACTTTAAACTCAAACTCTCCCCTATAAAGATCGGTGTTCTCATCCTGCACAAGTCTTTCATGTGCTCCTGTCACCCCTTTCTTTGGTCTATATGTATTCTTTGATCCAGGGTTGTTATACCACTAGAGCCTAAAGGATAAGTTACTCCTATAGTGTTGGATTAAAAGTAGATCTATTAGGATAATAATCCGCCCAAGTTTATTCCTGTATCATATATAATCTGAAGTTTACAGGTCCTCTTGGCATACCAAAGATATTATTCCATTTGGATTATTTTCAATATTATTGCTATGTCCAGTATTTCCTGATATTACTCTCCACTCTTTGAACAATGCCATGGTGATCTATACTCAGCTATCTTCACTGTCTGTCCAAATCTTATAGCTTGCAAATCAGCAAAAGTCTACTAGCTCCACCAACACTTATCTGTAGTAGTTCCAGGTAAGTCAGCATCATACTATTACATCTACAGGAAATACTGTTGCTGTTATACCAAGATTTCCTGTATTCACATCTTCTGATCTTACCATCTGCAATTCTTGCAGCAGGTGTATCATTACTTCAAGTGGTCTTGGTACTATAGTATAAACACAGTATCCTGGATCAAGATTTTACGATGTAACCTTTTAGAGGCTCTGCAGGATGATGGGAAAATCATACACTTGTACATTACCTCTCTGGATCCAGTGCATACTAGTATTTGCATCTGCAGGATCTATAACTTCAATTTGTAGCTTCTACCTGTATTACTTGTATCTTCAGATGCTGTTGCATTCAGCACTGCAGGTATTGTAACAACCGTAAGATGGTGCACTTACTACCCGTAGGAACCGGATTTCTACCATGACTGATGCTGCTGGATCTGATGTATATACTGTATAGCTTTCTCAGGATTAAGCATTGATCCACTGATAGTCTTTCCCTGTCTTTCGAAAGGCTCTGCTCCTGTCATTGCAGCAACTACATTTCTATCCTTATCTGCACACATAGTTATAATCCTCCACCATGCCCATTGCTCCTCAGGTGATGTGGCTACTGGCCCTATAACCGGAGCTCCCGTGTGTCGCATTATCTAAACTTGGAGTTACTTCCGGCACATAGAGTGGACGTGTGCCATATTTCTACCATGGGCTGTAAATGTATATCCATTGTCAGGATAACTCCGCTAAGTTGTACGTAGTCGTACCCACCCAGTGCCGGATCTCTCTATCATGCGTCATGTAAGTGTGTATCCACCTGTCTCACCGTCAATTTACCTGGAGACTCATCTATCCACTCATTTCAAATCTGATGAAGGAATATTGTTTGTCCTCGCAGTATTATGTGTATAATCATAAGTTAAAACACTAGCTTCATTACCATTGTTAAATATTACGCCGGGTATCACCTGAAGCAAGTTTAAACTTTTTCCATCTTGTTGGATCAAGTTCAAACCACTGCATTAACTGTTACTGTTCCTAAACTTTGTGGTTTTTGTTCAAGCATCCGCCGGAAAGAGTCCTTGAGTTAGTAGCCGGATCATCATCTACGAAGCTGTTTTACAGAAAGCCAACTGCCATCAAGGTCATCTTCCAACCTCTGAATCTATATCCCTGATCCGGAACCGGTGTAGGTAAATCATTATCTGTAATATTTACATGGTATGTTCCTGCTCCACTATTTTTAACTCTTGACAGTCGTAAACTACACTCGTCTATTGGTTTAGCGGCCAAGCCTACATTTGTCAAAAACTAGTATCATTAGAGTGAAATTCGCTCAGCATATTCATGCTCGGGGAACTGACAATCCTTATTAGTAGTACGAGTGGGAGCTAACTACTGCCACCTAATCCCGCTAAAGGGATTAGTGCTGCTATAGAACCAAGATCTCCTATTATATGTAAATCGCTACAGAAATAACTTTATTAACCCTGCCGATGAGCTTACAATAAGTTTTACTCATTTGTATCAGTCCAAACCTCAGGTACTGGACTCAGTGCAGTTTGTCAATATCTCCTAGAGTGAGGAGTAAATGTGTGTTATCCCAAGCAATAACAGTTGACTTCAGTCTACTCGGTATTCCTGCCGGAGAAGAATCATATAGTATGCCTCTCTTTTCTAACTTTGGAAGAGTATTTTGTAAATTTCCTGTTGTGGTAGTGTTAGTTTTAGTTCTTATAAATAAATTCCTTTTGGAGCATTTCTTATATACTGTACCTATTATAGGTAAATGAGGACTTGCTGAAGATTCGCCACACTACCAAGTGCATCCAACAACTTTATCATTTATATCATTTCTTCATCGTCTACATAATTTATTGTGATTCCTCTGTAGTAGTTAGGATTCTTAATGTAATTATACTTATAGTCACATTTTGATTTTAACATCTGACCCTGAGGCTTATATCCGTCTGCCAATCCTGTCGCATTTTATGGGTGTAAGTTTGACGGATTAGTGTCAAATGCAAACGGTATCATAATGTCACCACATTTCCGGATGCATCCAGAACTTCTATAATTAGCGCGCCTACGGATCTGTTGACTTATTATATGTATACTCTATTTCACAGGATTTGCTGATCCAAAATATATTCCACATCTGCACCTGATTCAAATCTATATTTCCCGATCCGTCCAGCTTAAATGTACCGGACTTTGCTGAGATCTTATCATCAGTATGTTTACTTTCTCAGTAGCAAAATAACTCTTACTTCCGGTCTGGTAATACTTCTTGCTACCGCTTCTCTCAGCTGCCCTGCAAGTACAGTTACACACCTTCACTGATTGTTACCTCCTGCTGACGGATGCTCTTCATAATTATAGTAATTATCTACTACAGTAAGTGTAAACTTTGTATTTTCATCAGGCTTATACTTAAATGTAATAAAGGTGTCCTTATTTATGGTCTTCACTAACTCTTTCTCCGGTAACAGTAACCTGGAATTCTTTTCCCATCTTCATTAAAGTACTGCTCTTATATAACTTTACTCACTGACCTACAATTTTATATCCTATTATAGGTTTGCATTCACCTGAAAAATCTTCCAGTACTTGTCTTCCACCTGTTGTAGCTTCTATTTTCTGTAGCCGGATTTATAACCGAAGTATGAGCAGCATTCATTGTCGATCAGTTAAATCATACTTACTTCCCGGAATATAATAATCATTTCATGACCGTCATCTACACCTTTTATATCCGACTACATAGTCGAACTATTACCATCAGCCGTGCTCACGCATAGCATACTGCACCTTGACCTGTAAGTGACGGTATCTCTATTTGACTACTTGAAATCCGGTCGGTGTTCCTTTTAATGGTGCCTGATTATAACCTCATTTTATATCCTTTTAAGATCAAAATCATTTATCCAGCTTTTTCCATCAAATATAGCTGCATCAGAAAATGTTCCTCCCGTAAAAATGGCAATGCTTTGATCTGCTATAGTTTCTCCGGGTTGCCATTAACCACAATGTTTTACCTAACCTTCTACTGATGGATTTAGTTTTGTAAAATCAAATCCTAAATATCCATCTGTAGGTGTAACATTTCATATTTGCGTTAACTCCACCATATAGAGCTTCTGTATTTACTGTATTTAAATTATGATTTACATAATTATAACTATCGCCGCATATGCCGGCATTGCCGAGTGCGAGCATGGTGAGCCATACTCGCAGACAATACGGCAGCTATTTTTGCTTTTTATTGTCTTTCTTTTCGTCTCCTACGTCATAGTACCAGGCACCGTTTGCACTACATTATATCCGTCAGGAGTTTCTCTCCCGCATACATAGATCCAAATGGTCTTTACACTATTGTTCAAGTAGCTCCACCCTGAAAGCATTGGCATCCCATGTATAAGTATTTTGCGGAGTATTGGTATTAAAAGTAATACCACTTTCCGTCAATCTTTTGCCATCCGACAAGCATCTCACCGTTTTGAATTCAGATAGTACCATCTTCCATCCTGCGGATCTTATGCCATCCTGTCTTAAGGATACCTGTATTATCATTCATGTAATACCACTGTTGGTCTTTTCATCCTTACCCAACCTAATACCATCTGGCCAGCTCAGGTCCCCGGTGTTGTGTTCATATAATACCAGTTGCCGTTCTTGAGTCATATACCCAACCTGTTGCCATTGTTGGCGACCGTCAAAGTAATACTCAACGTGATACCTTCTACCTGTATTGTCGTCGAATGTGACTCATTCCCCACATATCATCAGGCGGTGCCCCACCGTTAAGCACGAACGACACATCCGCCTGTTGGCAGGATTTGTCTCCCAAGCACCGTCTACATACCAAAGTACGAGATGGGCAAGTTCTTACATTACTAGTTTTCATTGATAGCTGTGTTTTGCTGTGCACTTCTCTCCAGGTGTCAAAAGTCTACTTCGCTCACCACTTGAAGAGTTACACACCGCTGGCACCACCGGTTCTTCTGTTTCTGTCTCCGGCTCTGTCAGCTGCCATATCTTTAGACCAGCTTGTCAATAAGTCTACAAAGTGCATCTATTGCCTCGCAGAAGCCTGCATAGTTTGCCTGTCTGAGATATGAAGTTCCGTCAGGAGATACAAGTCTCTGCCCAGTCGAGTGTCTCCAAGCCTATGTGCTATAGCCTCTATCACGAGCTCAGCTACCTCTCACTACCTGAGGTATGGGTCTCCTCAGAGGAAGTATCTTTGCCTCTTCATAGTATCATGAAGATCTACTCTTGCCTTTGCAGCTAACTTTTCTGTTGTCAATAGTATGCATAAACTTAATTGTTCTCTTTGTTACAGGACTTGTTGTCAGTCATATACCGAAAAGCTGATCTTCCTTCTTGACCAGTTAACATGGTCATACTGTACACCATAGATATCTTCAAACGGTGCCTACGTCCGCATTTGCTGCATCATTTTGTGCATATGCTGTAACTGCCGTATAATCACTTTGAGTAGTCGGCGTCTCACATCTCTCTTTTCTTCTTGCTTACAGCTTCTTATAGAAGTTTCTGCTTTGTACGCATCTAGTACGATGATCAAGCGCAGGCTTATTATCTACAAAGGTTACCCTTAAATGTTCCTTTGAATAAACAAGCACCTTATAGATACTATAGTTACCTGTAGAACTTAAGAAGTCCCGCATTGTTTGCTACATCTGTTGTAATTGTTATATCTGCAAGGATTGATATTACCCTAAGCTGTCAGGTGATACACTTCAAAATAACTGATAGCTCAAGCGGATCACCACATCTTCTGCAGGGAGCTGTGCTATAACGTCTACTATCGCATCGGATGCTGTTGCAAGTATTCCGTTATTTACAGAGTCTTCCGTTTACATATCTTTCAAGCTGGATATCAAGTCCGTGTGCTGTTGAAGCGTATCCGATGATCAACTCCGATACTGAAACAGGCTTGTACAGCTGTTTTCTCATTCGGTTTTGCATCTCTCTTGTTAAATACTACCTTGTGTTCTACTGTTGCACCGTTCGCGCGATAAGTGATCCTGTCAAGCGCGCTGTAAGATCATGTGCAAGTCCCGGTATCTGGACCAGGTGTAAGCCTCGAACTCTCTTACACTCACCGCCTCTTATTGTCTCTGTAAGATCCGCATCATCTCCCGCTACCTTTGATGTAGGTTCGCTATACAGCCTCAGTGCAATGTTTGAATTTGAAAAGAGTGAATGAGTAATCAGCCTGTGTTATATTTCCGCTGACTCCTACCGCTCTTCCCTGCAAGTACCTGCCAGTAAAGGAAGTTCTTGCCGTTTGCATCTACAGGATCCGCATGGATTACCACTTCTTCCTCCTGCTTTTTGCCTTGATCATATGTGTCATTTCCTACACTTGTTGTTCCTACCGTTACTACGCTTCCGCCCTTTGTTTCTACTACTACATACTTAGGTGCGTCCGCCATATCTCCCGGATTTGCTAGTATCTGATTTCCGTCAGGTAAATTTTGTAAAGTGGATTAGGAATTGAGCTGTCGCCCTTCTTTCTTGCTACTACCGTAGGTCCTCATTTGGATTTAAGTTTGTTGAAAGTAACTGCTGAAGGATCATATTTCCAAGGTGGGGTCATCCATCCGTTGTCACTTCGGATACTGCACGCATTTCCGTTCTCATCTATAAGCGCATAGTCTGCGCCAGGATCTGCCGGATTGGTAATGATCCTGTGCCATACCGTCATTTTGCGGATCATATCCTATGTTGTAGTTATTATCTACTCGCTCGGAACATATACATCCTGTGGTGTTGATACAGATGTACCTGTTATAGAAGAAATCGGCTGACCCACAGTTGCTACTGTATCAGGGCTACCTTCCTGCACATTGTAGTGTGCTCCAGGGATGAGGTCGAACCACAGTTCTGTTTCCTGTTGAATCTCCACGGTACCACCACACGATATTTCCGTTAGGATCACTATGGCCATACATTTACCCGAGTTGTACCGTCTAGTACTATCTCACCACTGCCTGTCATTTCCTATATACGACCTGTGTGATAGATCCGATATCAGTTCCAAATACATTTAGGATCCTGTTTCACAGGAAGAATGCTGTATATGTTGCATGATTTATAAGTGGACCTTATCTCCATCTCATAAAGCTAGTCATTGGATCCATCCAGCCTGTAAATACATAGTTTGCTACAGGTGTTAGGTGTAGGTAACTCAGTTGCCGGCAGCCATTGCTGACGGTAATGCCGCTACCTGACTCCATGTGCAATCATATGGTGCGTGAAGTGATGCAGGAGCTGATATTGGAACCATTGCTTCCGGCCACAGTTAATGCTGTCAAACTTCACTTTGCTTGGATCCCCACATGACTTAGCATATATTATTATGTGTAGTATCTGTATTCCAGAAAGTTGTTCCGGTTACAGGTATTGTTTGCAGCTGAATCCAGACACCAGCCTTCAAACATATACACCTATCTGCGCTTTGTAGTAGGAACATAATTTCTCAGCCTGAAGTCTGTTAAAGTTATAAGCTGCTGCATCTCCTGCAGCACTTCCGTCACTGACAAAAACATTGGTAGGTGCACCTGATGTAATTAGTTACACTACCATGACTAAGTTTGTATCAGTAGTAACTCTAAACTCAATGTCTCCCACTTTGAATGATCAATCCCAAGTCTATAATCTGCCCTTATACCATTTACACCCACTTGAAGGCATAGGCATATTTCCTGTTATGTCTCCATTACAGGATTAAAACTCTCCATGTCCTGGGAGTAAAATCTACTCTTGATACTATAGGATCCCATGTATAACCATACAATTTTATCTGTATAATTTATAGCTAAATTATATGCTAGTTCCTGGTGTTACCTGTGTAATCCCACCATCAATACCTTATCTCTATTAGCTTCTAAATATCTTCTTAAAGATTTGAATTCAAATCTGATGTATAAACAAATTTTATCTTTTACATCTTGATTTGGCATATATGCAGCAAATACTCCAGGATTTTGGAGATGTTGAGAGATTATCAGAAACAATCAAGTTACCTGCATCCGTCAGTCCTACAAGTCTTGTATTGTCTCCAGTTGCAATATAGACTCATCCTGTACTGTGATCTATTTCGTAATGATCGATGTATAACCTGGAAATATTCTCAGGTTGTGCATTAATTGGCTGTTCTGCTCTTTTTGTTATAGTATGTACTGGTTAAGCGGATTCCCTCCACTATCTACATGCTCAACAGTATAGTTGAATGTTCTGGCACTGTCTACCATGTATTTATATACAACATTTATATTCTTTGCCGGCATACTTTCAATGAGTATATCTAAGTATTTGATCTGTAATGGATGCTCTTGCACAACATTTGCCGGGTATTGCTTTACAGACTTTTTAACATATCCAGTATAGTAACTCCGGTTTTTCTGTCAAAGGATCTTTATTTATAGACTCTTCTATAAATCTTGTATCATGTTCAGCTCCAAAGTTTTAATTCCAAAAGATACATTATCATTCTTATGTTTTGTGTCATATTCCATGGAGCACCGTCACCTACCCATTTTGCTCAAGATGTATACAGGATCCGAGTATTACTGCTTCAAAATATCCTGCGAGTGCTGTTGCTCCTGTAAAAGGGTCACCATCATTAGCACTACTTCTCCTGTAACAGAGATCTGTAGTAGGCTTATCATAGCCTTGCCGTTGCCATCAATATCTGTAAATATATACATCCATCAAAAACTATCCTGCCTTTGTAGGTATGCAGGTAAACTTCAAGTGTAGGAGTATGAGTTCACGATTTGGATCATAAGTAACTTCAGTTTTATCCCCAGGATTAGGAGCACCACCTGCCGCATCAAAAATGATATTTTACTTTCATTCTTTTGTACTTGATAACAATATCTACATTTTGTTCAGGTGTCTTTCCTCCCATTTTACCATTGGTGTTTAAAAGTTATCTCCAATAGCTATGTTAGTATTCCTGTAACTTCTCCCACTACAAATCCGGAATACGAAGGTGCATTTATTATAACACGGTGTTCCTGCAAGCCCTCTCCAGCTATAACGCGTTGCAACATTTTTCACCACTGCTCCTCCTGTCTCTATAGGAAAAAGCCATTGGATTATGCTGATATACTGTTGCACCTCCTATTTGAGTTAATGTATTATCAAGTATAATCTTATTGGTGGGTGAATTTACACTTCCATGATTTGCGAAAGCAGCGTACCGTCTTCATCAACATATCGTACTGTATAATTATATCTTATTGTGAAAGATATAGTCCAAGAAGATTTTCATTATTCGATGCAGATGTCAAGTCGTCTCAGTTACATTGTTTACAGCTAAATAAGCGGGTATTCCAAGCTCAACTTTTGTACCCTACTGCGTCGCTTTCACGATACCTACTGAATAAGGAAGTATTGTAATTCAGTTGATCTATCTTCATAATCAACAATTGCTCTACCTGAAGTATTCTCCTTCGGCAATTCCTTAACAGAAACACCTCATGTTCCGGTGAATTTCGTCGCGGTACAAAGCTCTGAAACTCCCAATGCAACATTTCCATCCGCCTCCGGTTGTGCACTCATTCCACCTGTAATTGTTTGTTTTGATTTTTATTATTTTGAACATTGCTTTTGTTTCGTATATTTTTAACAGCATTTTTAATACTTTGCATTGTTTTATATCATACCTCTGCGCTTACGGTTGAGTTACTAGCAACTGCTGATGGGACTCTCAAGTTTAGTTCAGATGTATCTAACCTCTGTTTCATTATCTGCAATACTTATAGCATCTGCTTCCGCAGCCAAAACACGATTCTCCTGTAGCCTCTACAAAGATTGCAGACGCATCAGCCTCGCATACTTATCCTTTATTCATCTCCGTCAGAATCTATTGTTCCAGCAACCTTCACCATTATAGACTGGTCTTATCACTTATTGCCACTTTACCTGCTACAACTGTGAAAGCATAGAGCTTTTGCGGTAACATGCGCCTTGTTTCCATCTATATTTATATTATAGAAACTAAGATGTAAGTAGTCTGGTCCTACTCAAACATCATCACCAGTAAAATGAAGGATCACGTCTGATTATACTTACATCATTGTTTAAAGGATCTCCAATCTCTATACACACCCTTTTGTTGTCTTTCCTGCTATGGCAGCAGTCTTATATGGACTGGTTTCGATTTGTACATCCAGACCTGCCGGTACTGTAATAGTATTGTCTACCAATACAGGCGCTGTTGCCGAGCCTCATATACATAACCCTTTTTGCTGCTGAGCACTCCGTGTGAACTGCTGACTGTATATCTGTAAAAGGCTGAGCAATATATCCGTTTTGAATCATTTCCTGTATGTAGGATCAACATAATATCCGCTGCTCTCATAGAAACTTAAATGTTGTTGAAGCTACTTTGTCTTGCGGCCATATTCAATCTTCCTGAAAAAGCTGTTGCAGAATCATATTTTAGACTGAAGATTCTTATCGGGATTTTTACTAAAAACAAAGTTATCATGACCTAAGTTATTCGGATTTTGATTGTCTCCCACTATACTCTACTGCTTCTCCTGATATCAGTTCTATATCAAGATCTGTTAGCGTCAGGACTTTTTAAAGTCGCTGGGTATATCCACAAATTTTGGCATAGTCCAGCGTATAATCACCTGCTGTCTCATTACTTCATCTGCCCTGCGGTATTTGAGTTCCGTTATGGATATTTTGATTATAATAATCCATCATAGAAGCCTTTATGATCTGCAGTAACATTGCAGGCGCCAAATCTGTCCCTGCAATACGAGTATCAGCCTGTGCCCAATCCAGAAATCTATCGGATAATTATTGAGATTATAACCTGTCCATACAACCAACTATTGTTTTATCCACTGCAGGCTACTCCCATCCTGACTTCTATCTTGTCACCGACTGATGCAGTTCCTACCATATGCTGTGACTTTACATAATCTATATAGTTTGCAGTGTATATTCACTACTACAACTCTGCGCATTACCCTTGGGTATGTTTGTTCCCTAAACTGTCGTTATAAATTCCCATAACCTTTATGATCAGGTGGGTAGCAGTTTGAGAACGTAATTGACTTGCTCCTGGGTACCGGGCATGAATATCCATCCGCTGGTTCATATTTTATATCTCTAGGTGATAACAGAAATCATATCACCTGGATTAGCTTCCTTATGTTCTCCCGGGTTTGTCCAATCCTATATAGGTGAACCACCAGTTTACATCAAATGCTGACTTTGATGCTTTATAACATCGTATCAGTTGGTTTCCCTTAAATGTCTTTTTGAATCCGTTACATTAGCGGGATCAAGTATGCTCAATATCAAATGTATATTGATGTGAATTTTATGTGTAAGATTCGCCTGCAGACATACCGTGCATATTTAGTCGATCTTTTGCTACTGAATGGTTGCTAGGTAGTAGGATTTGTATCATTTGGATAATTAAAATAAGCACCTGGCATCCAATTCTCATCCGGCCATAAATCATCATAGTTTGACTCCACTGCCCCTCGTCCAAACCTATATACTGTTTCCCAGACTGACCATGTTGTATAGTCATATGCAGATGATAGCCTGTTGCTGCTGCCGCCCTCATTTACCCTAGTGATTCCGGAACTTGCACCTGTTGGGTGCACTGGGGATCCAGTTCAGCATTATCTACAGAGTTGATGCTCTAGCCTCAATACCTCAAAAAGGAAGGTACCGTCGTTCCAACCATAACGAGCTATCAACAAACCTGCTGTTACTCGCTTAGCATTCCTAAGAAAATTGTTTTTCTTCATATCTCTCCAACTATCTATCAAAGAGGACAAAATCACTATCCAGATTGTTTTAGTCCATCTGCAGCATATGTGATTTCCGCTCCCCATCTGTCATTTCTGTTAGCACTTGAATCGTAGTGATAGAATCTTCCGTTTGCTTCTTTTCTCAGTCTGTCACTGTCACTTACTCTTTAAGCACTGAACTTTGAGGTTTGAAACTATTGTCCAGTTGCCCTCTCCGTCCTTAAGAATCTTTGTGCCTTTGATCATACCGTTTGAGTCTACGACTACATACTCGCCGTGACCTGTTCTTGTATCCTTAAGAATACCGTACTTGAAAGACTGCATCCGCATCCAGTCTCAAGCCGTTGAAAGTAGAACTTACCGTCGCTCTTTGCAAGTGTGCATCTTGCTCGATAGCCTTACCGTTGTCTTTGAAACCGAATACCGCATTTGTATCTCTGAGAATGCTCGTAACCTCACCGGTAATCATTGAACCGTCATTAAGCTCATCTGTACCGAAGAGATATAAGCTTCCTCTATCGATTGCAGCTATAGGTGAGTTAAGGCGTCTGTGAGGAAAGTCTTCCTTTGTCCACTCATCTACATCGTGTTGATACCGAAAGTATCATCTTCCAACATAATTACAAAACACTGTCTGCATACGTCCGATCTCATCGAAAAGCGTATCTTCTTCAAATACTGTAGCTATTTTTATCTTTAATTACACTACCGTCTTTTCTTTGTTCTGAACCAGCTGTGCTCTTGTGTCTCATAGTCATCCTGACTCATCACCTCATTCGGTACTGTAATGTCCAGTAATCATCTTTAAGCTCACCGTCTACATCAGGTAACCGTATTTTACTTTTGCATTGCTTGCTGTAGCTCTTATGTTTTGCATTGATACAGAAAGCTGAGGTATCATTACACCGTTCTCATCAAACAGGTATGCCCTCCGTTTATTTTCTCTTTACTTTGACTGATCTGTACTGCTTGCAGCGTACTTTTCTTCCGTTAGCTGAAGTACAGCCACATCTCATCATACTCACTGTGGTTTCTCTGTCCAAAGCTCTGAATATCCTGGATTCTCTCTACCTGTGAATAAAGCAACCACTGATCCGCATACATTGTCCGTCATCACCAGTGGTATTTCGCACTCTTTAAACGGATTGTCATCTTCACCGCATTGCCCTGCATCGAAGAATCCTTAAGCATTACCCCTTCTTCATCAAAAAGATATCTCTTTCCGTTAATTTCACGAGTATATACTCTTCCGTCTTTGCCCTTGTGCGCTTTTACGTCGGCACCAAAGTAATACCATGCATCATATCGTCGATATCTTTTTGCGAAAAATCCAACTATTAGCAGCCATGGCTCCATCAGCATTCAAGTGGTAAATGCCATCGCCCTATTGTAACCATGGAATCTTTAACCATATTACCGTCATCACCTAAATAGTACCAGAGTCACCGACATTCTCCAAGCTTCGAATACCGGGTTGCTTTGCGCTATCAAGATATTTCCACTCTCCACTTTGTGCTATCCCATCCTTCTGCATGTCACAGTAGATGGAACGCACACATAGCAGAAACTGTCGGTACTCTATGCAACTAAATATGCTTCTCTCTCTCATATATCACCTCTATTTGTCTTTTTCGTGCAAATAAAATCATTATCTTGTTATCCTCCATGAAATATAAAGGATCTAAAAATCGTATCGCACCTTAAACAAGGTTCCTACCTAGCCAAAGTAAGTTACCCTTGTTTTTATTCGCCAAATAAGGGTTTTCTTACCTAGCCCAAGCAATCTGCCCTTGATTTCATATCCTTTAGTCTACTTTTGTTTGCCCTCTTGCATAGGCAAACTGCCCAATATTTAAAACAATCTCTCTTACTAAAGACATGCATTTTGCTATATGAATCTAGCCCTTATCCATATAAACAAAGACTGCATATTTATTGCACTTCTTGCTTTGTGCAAAATCAGTAGTACCCGATTAACCCTACACCTCCTTATAACAATTAAATTTGATTTTATAAAATCCCTACTATTCTACTCTATTTTATTAGTTTTTGGAACTATCAAATGATACATAGAAAATTATTTTTCTTAAAGTTTCTTACTATTACCATCTATCAGTTATCCTTTAATGTCGTTTTATAAAGTAAAAAGTCGTGTAATTTCAATCTCGATTCACACGACTTTATTATCCTCTATATACAGCTCAGCATAAAGATTATATTTACTCTGCCTGTCTTTTTCATTTTCTATTATCATCGTATCTATATCAAAAAGTGCTCTGTATATTCTCTTGATAAGCATCTGCTTTCGGACTTCGATCGAAATATTTTCCCTGCTTTTTCATCAGTACGAGTCTGTCCTCATATGTATGCCGCAATATTAAGATCATAGCACACAGCAAAAGCATGGTCAGACTTTTGTCTTTTTAAAGTCATATTCATTATCTGATGACTGATATCCTATGTCCAAATGGTTTGGTCAGTTCATCAAGTATTATAAGCGGTGCTTCTTTTGACTTAACGCTCTTGCAAGTAATGTTCTTTGCTTTTCTCACCTCCTGACAAGTGAAAGAAAATGTCTCTTTTTCATAGCCTTCAAGTCCCACTTCCTTGAGATATTCAGCTTACAATCTCCCTGTCCTCATCGCTGCTCCCCTGAGAAAACAGTTTTTTGATGTGCAAATCGTCCAAGCATTGCCATATCATATACCGTCATATCAAAATCCACAAGATTTTCCTGTTGCATCACTGACATCTTTTCTTTTGCCGTCTTTTTGTTTGGACATTTTGGACAAATCTCTTCGCGTCTATATATGCAGCACCGCTATCAGGAGTATAGACCTTATAGATATTTTTAAAGAGTGTAGATTTACCGCAACCGTTCGGCCCGACTATCCTACAAACTCGCCTTCTTTTAACGCTTATATCAATACCGTCTATTATAAGTTTTCCGTCAATAGAATATGTAATACCCTTTGTTTCAAGTTTTCATCATCCTCTTCCTCCGGTTCTTGATTTTCTGATCAAGTACAGAAAGAAAGGTGCACCGAAGAATGCCGATACAACTCCTATCGGGTAACTCCTCAGGTGAAATAATCACTCTTGAAATCACATCCGCCAGCACTAAAGGAATGTGCCTCTACCAATGTGGCGGCGGTATTAGTCTTGTATGTTACTTCCCACTACGCTTCTTGTGATATGCTGGAATTGTAAGTCCGACAAAATCCCTGATTACTCCGCTTATAGATACTATAGCACCTGTAAGCAATGTTGTTACCAAAATCATATATGAGCTTTAATCTGCCTGTATTTACACCAAGTGTCAGTGCAACATCATCACCCAAAAGCATGGCATCAAGCATCTTTCTTATGCATATATCACGATAAAGCAAAGTACGACAAATACAATGGCACATAGACAAGTCTTTCCCATGTTGAACCGCTTAGTGAACCCATCATCCAATACTGAGCGGTCTTTTACCTTTATCCGATCCCGTTCTTTGCAGATAAATCATTATATTGGTCAAGCTCCAAAACATCGCTGCAACAGCTATACCTGCAAAGAATAAGTTGTGTCGCTGTATCTTATTTCTGATTTTTAGCTATTTGAAGTGCAATCACTATAGATATAACTGCTCCGATAAACGCACCCAACACAGTACCATACTGTCCGTAAAAAACATTGAGCCGTACATAATCATAAATACGGCACCTGCCGATGCTCCTGTGAAATACCGAGGACATACGGGATCGCCAAGGTATTCTTTGTAAAGTGCCTGCATCACAATACCGCAAAGTGTAAGTCCGGCTCCTACACAAAATGCGGTCAAAAACTCTCGAGGTGCTGATATCCCAAATGATAGACTCGATACTGTCATCCCATGTGGGCTACTACTACTCTCTACCGCTGATTTTATTTGCTAAAATCCTATAACGTCCTTCAAAGTTCATATCCACGCTGCCAAGATGATTGAGACTACAATGGATACAATCAGTGCTGCAATCATATATAAGATAAAAAACAGATATGCACCGTTTGACTCAAGCGGTAAAAAAATGTTTTTTAAATTTTACATACTGTCTCCTAAAATAAAGACTGCCACCAAAGTGACAGCCTCTAATCTAAAAACTTATTTGAATTTATCAGGATAGAACTGCTTCGCCATTATCTTTACCGCATTTTGCAGAACCTGCAGATCCCTGCATATCCGAGCAACAAGCACTGTAGATTCTTCCTTCCTTTACAGCACGAAGGTTCTTTGTAAACTCATTTGTCTCAAGGAACTGCTTCTTTGCCTCGGTATCATGATCAGTAGTCAAGTATAAGAATGACATCCGGATCTCTTGCAACAACCTCTTCCCATGAAGGGTGTAGCCCAGCCCTTGTCTATATCATTAAATATTGAAATACCGCCTGCAAGCTTTATCATATCTCCCGGTATTCCTGACAAGCTGTAAAGGTGCGTCCTCACCCGAGTCATATACAAAGACTGAAACCGGACTTTTTATAAACATCATCACCAAGCGTCTTCTTTACATCTTCTATAGTGTCTTTCATAGCCTGTACTTTCTGATTTTGCAAGGTCTGTAACACCGAAGATATGTCCCTAAAAGTATCATAGTCCTTGTATACATCTTCCATAGTTGCCTTATCTGAACATGAGTATGGGAAATACGGAATAATATTATTCTTAAGACACCAGTCTACAGAGAAAGTTGTCTGTCTGAGGAAAAAGTGAATCAGCCTATCATAAAATCAGGCTTCACTGCAAGAATCTGTTCCTTTGACGCCTTACTTAAATTCTGACCGTCAGGAACTATCTTATTCAACTTTATCTCTTGCAGGAAAATCATTTACAGTATCAAGGCAAGCTCCTCTTGTGTATCCCCGGCGATACTGTCTTCAAGTCCTAGATCCAAAAAGAAATCAACCATCTGGTCACCGTCTGCCACCACTCTCTTCGGTGCGGATGTAAATGTCTCTTCCATATTTTGTCCGGCACCTGATCTCTCAAGATTTAACGTAATTGTATAAGGCTCATAAGCCTTATCACCTGACTGATGCCTCATTGCTGACCTTCTGCACATCCTTTTTCACAGAGTACTGATCACGCTTTAGAACCGACTACTCTCTTTTGAGAACTGCATACAGACATACTCACCGCTGTAATACAAAGTCCTGCCAAAAAATCGCTAACTTTTTCATAAATACCTCTTCTTAGTAATGTTATTGTGTCTTATGAATATCAATTCGTAACATTTAGATATTCTAACATTTTCCAATAAAAAAAGTCAATATGCAAAATTAAATTTTAAGCAATATACCCTATACCCTATACTATATAAAAAGTCAGAAAAATTCTATCTTCAACTCCAAATTTTTGCATTATACCAATGAAATCCGTTATCTTTACAATAGTTTTTCAATCTCTTTGTAAAGTCACTATATCACTTTGTACTCGTTAAAAAACACCTTGAATGTCCATGTCATTTTTGCTTTATTCAAATATCTGTATAAAATATTCACGGTCTTTAGCTGATCTTTTTACCGTATTTTTTTTGTTCTCAAAAGTCAATACTTGTAAATACACATTCCTGATTGACTCCGTCAAACATTTCCTTTGCATTTTTCATCTATACATTTGCTTTACAAATGTATCTCCGCCGTTTATTATAGTATTAAGATTATACTTTCAAGCGCCTTTAGTATAGAACAAAGTCCGTCAAATATCTCTTCATTCTCAAACTGATAGTACACATCACAGTTATCTATAAAAAAATCCATCAAAGCCTTTATCTGCTATATTTTTCCCAAGCTCATCTACTATAAGATTTTTGCCATTCCTTATCAGAGACATCCATCAATACTCATCTTCCCAGTTCTCATATGCACCAAGTGTTTTTTCTTTAAACTTATCATAGTATGGTCGATAGTTTTTCCAAAGATACTATATTAAGATAGGCATATATTTTTATTCTTCTCATGTAGTTTCTTTATATCATCTTTATTAAATTCTGTCGGTTCAAGTACAAGGACTTTGTAATCACTGAGCTTAATTCCCCTCTTCTTTAGCTCATGCCTATAAATACACCGTAATATTTTTCCTGTATAGAAATCGGCTTTAGCAAAAGCAAAAAGAACAATACCGCAGATTACAGCCACAACGATCGCATGAATTTTTCATAGGAAAAACTCCTTTCTATGTTGATACATCCTATTTATATCAATTATATATGTTTTAAAGCAAGTATATAATCTTACATAAAAGTAAAATATACTTGACATAATGTAATAATAGAGTTATATTGATGATGTAAAACATATATGACATTTTGTCTGAAAGGAGTTTTTATGGAATATATTATGATTGGTTTATTTTATTGTAGGTGTATTTGAAGTTTTAGCTTTTTAATTCAAAAAAAGTCAAAAGGAAGAATATGATGAAAGACAGTTGGCTGTCAGAGGACGCGGATATGCTTATGCATACTTTACCGTAATGATACTTTCAACTTTACATGTATTCATAAAAGATACTGTATGCATTACCTGTTTCAAATGATCTTATAAGTGTTATAATACTTTTTTTATATCAGGTATTGTGCTGAACACTTATATTGTTTTTAATGACGCCTACAACAGCTATAAAAATAATAATTATAAAAAGCACTTTATCCCCTATATCATTATATTTTTATTAAATGCCTACTACTTAATAAGGTCTGTATCAGATCACATTGTTTAAAGACAGAGTGTTACAGTTTAGAAGGCATAAAATCTTATTGTGGCTGTTGCCTTTATTATTTTAATTTTAAACTTGGTAATAAAACTGGTGATAGACAAATGTAAAAAAGATGAGGAATAAGGGGTAACTATGAAAAACCTTAAATTAAAATCCGCCAGAGCCGCTAAAGACCTCTCCCAACAGCAGCTTGCAGATCTGGTAGGTGTCAGCCGCCAAACAATAAATGCTATAGAAAAGGGAGACTACAATCCCACAATCCGCCTATGTCTATCCATCTGCCGCGCACTTGATAAGACTTTGGATGAATTGTTCTGGGAAGAAGAATAAGAGGGTGCTTGCCCTCTTATTTTTCAACCTACTTCTTCGCCGAACTTAGATAATGTAATTTTCTTGTATGTATTAGATTTATCATCAGGGTGCGGTTCCAATCCGATAACGGTAATATCATTTTTTTCCGGTCCGTACACCCAAAAAATCCTACCTGCTCTCGGGGTATTATTTTCTAAATATGACTCCCACACCTTTAATCCGTATCTCTTTGATAAAGAGTCTATCTCATGTGTTTGCAGACCCGGATATCTTGGATTTTCCGACAATAATTTAAGTGCTTTACCTATCTTTTTATATTGCTTTTCTTCATCCTTATTTGCAGTTTTATTCTTTATCTTTGATGAGAGATCTTCCCAAAGACTTTTCATCTCAGGTACACCTAATTTAATTTTGTACATATCTCACCTTAGAACTCGGATAAGTCGATTTCATCCGATGTAATTCCGGCTTTAATATTTTCAACTGCTGTATCCATCATATGTAATGTATTCTCGGAAATTCTGAAAGGCTCTCTAAGTTCACGAGGCTCAAGCAATATTGTTCCGTCTTCTTTCTCTTTCACATGGTAATACTCGAATATACATCCTCTTAAAGTAATTCTTTTCTTTGAATCTAACTTTGCATCATATTCTCTTACACTTGTATTCATAAGTTCCTCTAAAAACAAACGTTTAATTTGTGGGAATTCCACCTGTGCCTATAGAATAACATTATAATAAAGTCCATGTCAATCTTCCCTACTACCTATTTTTATCTCCATCCTGCAAAACAAATCCTGTATTCTCACCGTTAGTAAATTTTTACCTTCCATCTATGAAATGCTGCTACCTTCTTAACTATCTTTGGTCCAAGTCCATGTTTTCCGACGCTTTTTAGTCTCAGCATATTCATTTTGATTAAGTCTTTGTAAAAATTTCAGCCGGTACTCCGCTTCCGCTGTCTTCTATCTCCAAAAAATATTTTTCTTATTTTCTTTATATAGATTTATATAGATGTTGCATCCTTCAGGATTGTGACGAAAAGTATTATTTAAAAAGATTTATTACGGCTCTTTCAAATAATTCTTCATTTAATGAAACTTCATATTTTTGCAACTCATCATCTATGTCCAGTTCAAAAATCATACTTAGACTGTGCATCAATATCAAGTGAATTTATCATATTACTTACAATCTTTCTGATAAGTGTACTTAAACAAACCTTGCTTTTTCAAATCTTTTTGTACCGAAATCCAGCTTACTTGTAATATTTAAATTCTCTACCAATGCTCTGATACGAAGCCCCTGACTTTTCAATAATCTCGGATTTTCTTTTTTTATTTCATCCATACTGTTTTCTTTTAGAAATCATTTGTGCATTACCTAAAAATAACGGCAAGCGGTGTTCTGATATCATGAGAAACTCCGGCAATCCACTCCACCCTTTTCTTCCTCAATTCTTCTTTTGCCTTGCTTTATACATCCTTATCGAAACAAAAGATAAACAAAATGATATTAAAAATAAATAATACAGGTGTTATCTCCAAGAATGTCAAAACATTTTTGCATCATATTCCAGAGTATATTTCCATATATCCGCATTCAACTTTCCGACTATAAGCAATCTGTCTTCACTGACTATATAAGTACGTACAGGATAGTCATCCAGATAATACCTTGTAAACTTAGCTACATCCTGTAAAGTATACTTTGATTTTTCAAAGATTCAGGCATGTTTTCAGACCATGTAATATTTCCGGTACTATCAAGTAAAAAAGCAAATTCATTATTTTTTTGTAACTGTGTACTTTTCTTCATCACTTAAAATATATTCACCACTATTATATGATAAAGCTGTCTATTATTTCGCTTGCATCCGTATAGTTTATATCTGAGCTTTTGTACATCACAGCCATACAGATTATGAAATCCACAAACAATATGGCTATGGCAAAAACAAGTACCCACAGTATAAATTGCAATCTTCTCTCCAAGCTTTTTCTCATATTTTCTCCATCTTATATCCCAAACCTCTTACCGTCTTTAGAAAAAAATCGGTTTTTGAAGGATCTTTTTCAATCTTTTCTCTTAAATGGCGCATATGTACAATTAAGGAATTTTCAAGTCCGAAGCTTCCGTCCGGCCAAAGCTCTTCACAAAGCATATCTGTAGTTACTATCCTACCTCTATTTCTATAAAGAATTGAAAATAATATAAGTTCTTTGGCTGTCAAGGTTATGACATATCCATTCTTTTTACGATACCTCCTCTATAGAAACTCTGCTTTCACCTAAAAACAATATCTGAAGTGTTTTTCATCAAGTGAATAACATCTTCTAAGTACCGCACCGATACGTAGTAACAATTCTTTTTGGAAGGAAGGGTTTTTGTTATGTAATCATCCGCTCCCAGTCCAAGACCATGGAGTCTGTCTTCATCCTCATCTCTTGCCGACAGGAAGATTACAGGAAGTTTAGGAAATATGCCGACCCTTTTTAATTCCTCATAAAAATCAAATCCGTTGCCGTCCCCGAGCATTACATCAAGTAAAATAAGATGAATCTGAGTGCTGTCTATTTTTCTCTTCCTTCTTTTTAGATTATAGGCATATTCTATATCAGTATATCCGTCATTTTTTTAAAAATATCTCCTAAAAACCTTTGATAATTCCGCTTCATCATCAATTATCAGTATTTTACAATCTTTCTTTTCCATATATACTCCTAAATTGTTTTTGTTTTCTTATTATATCTTATTTGAGTAAAGTCGCTATATAAAAAAATACTTTTCTTAATGTAAACATAATGTGGAGATAATCGGATCATTAGAGTTCAGGTACTATATACTGTAACATAGGAGCAAATTGTTCTTATAATAAAACAAAGCTTACACTTGTTGTTCAAGCAGGCTTATACTATAATAATTCACTATAAATTTGCTCAAATTTTTAGGAGGAAAAATCAATGAAAGTCTTATTTGTAAACGGCAGCAGTCACAAAAAACAGTACTACAATGCAGGCTGTAAAAGAAATGCAAAAAGTATTCGAAGCTCAAAATATAGAAAACAGAGGTAATTCAGCTTGAAATAAGCCTATACAAGACTGTATTCAATGCGGATACTGTTATACACATGCCAAATGCGTATTTAATGACGATGTAAACGAGTTTATAGAAAAGGCAAAGGAAGCCGACGGTTTTATCTTTACAACACCAGTATACTACGCTCACCCGTCAGGAAGAATACTTTCATTCCTTGATCGAGTCTTCTATGCGGCAGGAAGTATTGAAGAAAAATCCTTTTAAGTTTAAACCGGGAGCATCTGTTGCTGTAGCAAGAAGAGGCGGACAACAGCATCTTTTGACGTACTCAATAAATACTTCGGTATTTCCGAGATGCGGTAGCGGCTCAACCTATTGGAATATATCACATGGGGCAGTAGCTGAAGATGCCGCTAAAGACCTTGAAGGAATGCAAACAATGAGAAATCTTGCAAAAAACATGATTTGGATGATGAGAAGCTTTGCACTCGCAAAAGAACACGGTATCCCTTATCCTGATACTAAAAAGACGCACATACAAACTTCATAAGATAAAACCAAGCGATATGGGATATTCCATATCGTTTTTTTAGTTTCAAGTTTAAACTCTTAATGTAATCATAATGTAGAGATAATCTTCATTTAATCTTCATTCATTATCATACTCACTATATCAAGCAAAAGGAGAAAAACAATGACTGAAACAATACTTGAAACAAAAAATTTAACTAAAAAGAATCGTGTACATGACTTATCCATGAGTGTACCTAAATCCTGTGTATACGGATTTCTTGGACCAAACGGAGCGGGAAAAAGTACTACATTGAAAATGATTTTAGGACTTATAAAGAAAGACTCGGGAGAGATTAAACTCTTTGGTGAAAAAGTTTCAAACAAGAATCTTTTAAATCTGCTTCATCAAACAGGTAGTCTTATAGAAAAATCCCGGCGGATACCCTCATTTAACAGGACTTGAAAAATATGCAAATCATAGCAAAAGTTAAAAGGTGTCAAAAGAAGCTGAAATAGAAAAAGCTCTGAAAACAGTAAGACTGTATGAACAAAGAGATAAAAAGCTTGCCGCTTATTCACTCGGTATGAAGCAAAGGCTCGGTATCGCTATGGCACTTCTCGGAGATCCGAAATTACTTATATTGGATGAGCCTACAAACGGTCTTGATCCTGCCGGAATAATGGAGATAAGAAAACTTATAACTTCCCTACCGAAAGAAAGAGATATAACTGTAATTATATCAAGCCACCTGCTTAATGAGATAGAACAAATGGCTGACTATGTGGGTATTATAAATCACGGTAAAATGCTGTACCAGGGAAAGCTGTCAAATCTTGAATCATCAGGTCAGAGTTTGGAGCAGATTTTCCTTAAGCTTACCGGAGAAAAGGAGTCATTATGAAACAAATAAGTTTAAACAAATCTCTATCCATTGAATTTACAAAAATAAATTCCTGATTTCCTTATTATTATTATTTATTGTAACAGGACTAAACTATTTCTACATCTCTTATGGAGATTTACCTAAAGGACAGGAATGGCAAATGATTTTCAGTTCGATTCCGTTTTTGAATACAATGTTGATTTCCATTATGATGTCGGTACTGGCAAGCAGATGTATCGATATAGAAAATAAAGGAAATATGTGGAATACTCTTCCAACACTGGAAAGCAGGAAAAAACTCTTTTCTTCCAAACTTTTATTTGGCCTAATACATATAGCTTTATTTTGTTTCATACAGACAATAATGATTTTATATTTAGGTATTAAATTCATGATTGGTGGCGGATTCCCAATTTTTGCATTACTTCAGACCGAATTTGCAGAGATTATTTTCGGAATGATTATATTTCAGCTTCAATGTCTGCTGTCCTTGAAGTTCAGGAATCAATTTGCAGCACTTTCAATCGCATTCGGAGGCACACTTGCAGGTTTATTCATTGCTTTTGTAAGTAAATCGGCACTTACTCCATGGTCTGTTCTGTTTTCTTTAAGTACAGTTACTATGGATTATGACTCTGCTACAAGAAATATGCTGCTTTCATGGAATGCAATAGATATAAAAGCGATATTTATAAGCTTTTTATATTTCTTTTGTTACATATAAAGCTTTAGTCTGTCGGTGTTTAATAATCCTGAAACAGGTAATTTTAAGATTGCTCATGTACATAGAATAAGCAAAAATGCTCATACTATATTACCTGCCGAACTTATCAAGATGAAGCGAAACCCTGTTTGGATTCCCTTTGCTTTGATTCCGTTAATTTCTGCCGGTATCGGTATTATAAACTTCCTTTCAAATCAAGGAGTGTTGTCATTTGACTGGGCGAATCTTTGGACACAGGAGTCATTGTTCTTAGGTTTGTTTTTCTTATCACCTTTAATTGCCATACTTGCAAGCCTTGATTTTCGTATGGAACATCTTGGAACCAACTGGAATATAATGCTTACATCAAGTTCACGATTCAAAGTATTAAAGGATAAATGGCTTACCGTAGCCACAATGTCATCTATTTGTATGATATGGATTGCATTTATCTATATTGTTTCAGGAAAGATTATCGGAATTACAGGAAGCATACCGAAAGAATTCTATTTAAGAATCTTTGCAAGTATACTTTGTATCATTGCTGTTTCAAGCTTTCAGTGTATGCTTTCGCTGATAATACCGTCCTTTGCAATACCTGTAGGCCTTGCCTTTCTTGGAAATATTTTAGGGCTTCTACTCACAGTAAAGGGATTTTTCTACGCAACACCGTTTTCAATGCTTATATACTCTATGGGCAGCACAAATATAACCGGTGAAATAAATCTACCTGTTGTAATGATAACTTGTTTACTTTATATTTTTATTTCTTTTGCTATAGGATTACTTTATCTGAACAGAACTGATATAAAAACAGGGAGGTAGAGGGATATTTAACAAAAATACAGTCTTGATACTTATTGAGATTAAGGCTGTATTTTATGCTTTTTATTCAAAATAATAAACATAAAACAAATGACTATTCTATTTGAATATTCGGTAAAATTCATCCGGTGTTACTGCCGGAACTTCAGAATTTTCAAAGTCTCTAATATTACAAGTAATAATATAGTCCGCTCCGATATCCTTCGCACGTTTATCTTGTAAGCAATCTTCAAAAATCTGAAAAAGAATTATTTTCTATTGCATCAAAGTATTTCTGATTGTGTGGCAGATGCAACTGTAAAAATCTCACATATAGTCTTTAAACTCTGCCTCTTTTATATCATCCATTTTCTAAGCACATACCAAATTGTAGGTAATGTATGAAAGGCAATATACCCTATACATTCTCCTGCTGCACATAATCTAACAATATCACAAGATTGTTGACTGTACATGGCATCTCTATTTGTCAGATAATTTAAGAGAACATTTGTATCAATCAACAATACCATACTTTTCATTCATTGCCTCCTCTTTCTTTATTAAAAATCAATTTCTTTTTATTTTCTCTTCTTATTGCCTCTAATCTTTCAAATGCTTCTATTTTTCTGTTATTATTATTGCTTTGATGCTGCTAAAGGAGCTTTTTATAATAAAAAGGAATACTTCTCTCTCTCAATGCAGTTCTTGTAAATGTCTCATAGAAAGTTTGCTTAGTCTGTCCCATTTCATCAAGCATATTTCCTAACTCTTCATAAATTGAATCTTCCAGTCTAATACTTATAGTCTTCTATGGTTTTCTCCTTTTCTTATTTTTGACTCAATTATCTCATTATTTGAATTAAATCGCAAGCTATACATTTCAAATTGCTAGAAATAATATTATATCTATTCTGTGTTCAATCAACTTTAATAATATACAATATAGACTAGGAGGGACTCATATGAATAATACTATATGTATAAAAGGATATATAGGAAGCTTGAGATTTTTCTGAAAGAGACTGTGTTTTTCTTTGGAAAAGTTCTAGGTATAAGATCATTGATCTCTTACGAGGGTGAAAATGCTAAGAACTGTTAGATGATTTTCATGGTGCTGTTGATGACTATCTTTGATGTATGCAAGTCTAGAGAAAACTCAAAATAATTCTCCTGCTGCCCAAGATAAACATATAAAGTGGCCCCATCAGATTTTTTATCCGGTGTGGGGTTACAATCTTTATCTTTC